>ENA-USUA01000836-USUA01000836.1-human-gut-metagenome-genome-assembly--contig:-NODE-836-length-16495-cov-3.733402_pt1 | contig 16495 bp, 14 predicted proteins | sample MGYA00250057_ERZ773390 | MGnify/ENA primary metagenome ERZ773390 (study PRJEB29103, sample SAMN06111941) | human gut metagenome | biome: human gut; feature: ankylosing spondylitis patient; material...
GTGGCAAGCTCCAGACGGTTCAGGCGCATCTTGGTTCTCATTCCTCCAAATACGGCAGTTGCTGTATGGCATATATTTTCAACCGTCCCGCGTACAATGTTTCTTTTCATGTAAATACTAACAGCGGAGATCTGATCGGCACAGACACTTTCGTGGACAACGAAGTTAAGCTCCGCAAAGGAACTATCTATCAGTGTGCAGAATACGGTGGTTTCGGAATCCTCGACGAGATCAATATGGCAAAGAACGATGCAGTTTCCGTTCTTCATGCAACTTTGGATTATCGCCGTTCCATCGATGTCCCGGGCTATGACAAAATTGATCTTCATCCGGCTGCCCGTTTTATCGGAACTATGAATTACGGTTATGCAGGAACCAAAGAACTCAATGAAGCGCTGGTATCCAGATTTCTGGTCATTGACATGCCGGCTCAGACTGAAGAATCCCTGGAATTTATTTTCCACCGGATGTTCCCGAATATAAAAGAAAACGCCAGAACACAGTTCATAGGAGTTTTCCTTGATCTTCAGCTCAAAGCCACAAACAGTGAAATTTCCACCAAACCTCTGGATCTGCGAGGTCTCCTTGCAGCCATGAAGATTGTAGAAACCGGACTTTCTCCGAGAAAAGCAGTTACTATGGGAGTGGTGAACAAGACTTTCGATATTTTCGAGAAAGAAATCGTAGAGGATATTGTGAAAACCAGAATTCCGGCAGACTGGACAAGGGATGATGTATATGAAAGATGAGAAAATCGTAGAAATCGACGATTACCGTCTGGAACTGGAAAACAGGATCCGCAATCTCCTCTGGACTATCAGCGGGGATTACACGTTAAATATGAAAGTAGATGTTTCCCTGTATCTGCGCTCAAAAGCAATTGCTCTGTATGACGGCATCAAGCAGGGCGCTCTGGCGAAATATTATGACAGGAATCTGCTTGGTTTATATCTGGTAAAAAAAGTCTTCTGCCAGGCAGGAGAAGGAGAACTGACTGCAGTAGCACAGCTATGTGTAGAAGAAGCAATCGGGGACAAAATCTGTCAGGAGCGTCCGGGAGTCCGGGAGATGCAGAAGGAAGCATTCGAGGATATCCTGGACCAGGAGTTTGAACAGATGCCCGCATACGGAGATATTCTCGGTCGCCTGAAGATTGCCATCCTGCGTGACCGTTTACAGAATGGAAACCATTATGTAGAAGAGCGTCTTCGAAAAATCCGCGACATGGTTTACAAAGCCAGAACAGCTGCAAACACTATAGAACTGATCCGTATTATTGACGGTCTTTACAACACTATCATTGATCCGAATTTTGAGAAAGATCATGGAACACTGGAACAGGTTATGGCAGTCACCATGGAAGAACTGACAGAATACGACTGGGAAGATTTTCTCACAGAAGAACTTTATGAGGAAGCTCTGGAGAGTTACATCGAACAGATGACAAATAAGATTACGGACATGGAAGATACTGCTGTCACTGAAGAAATGGAAAAACAGCGCCAGACCAAACACAAAATTACAATTCTCACAGAGGAAGAACTTGAGAAAGCATACACCTATGTAGAGTTGAATTTCGGAAAAACTTATCTCACTCCTGCAGAAGAGAAGCGAATGAATTATCTGATGTGCAGGGAACTTCACAGAGACTGCAGCCTTTATTTTACAGAAGGAATTCTTAAGAATCCGGTCAAACGAAACTATCAGTACGAATATGCAGTGCGATTAAAGAATAAGAATATTTGGCTCTACCATGACAAACACAGGATCGTAAAGCAGAACATCGCATCCCTCACAGATCTTTTGAGAAAGACGCTGGTGCTGAAAAGCGAGACGCAGGAAGTACTGTCAGACAGAGGAACGATCATTCCGTCCAGACTCTGGCGTGTGGGCAGAAGCAGTGAAGCAAATCTGTTTAAAAGAGAATTGAAATCTGATGCATCTGATTTCGTAGTAGATGTGCTGATCGATGCCAGCGGTTCCCAGATGTCCAGGCAGGGAGATGTGGCATTACAGGCCTACATCATCAGTGAAGCATTAAGCAATGTAAACCTGCCTCACCGTGTCATGAGCTTCTGCACATTCTGGGACTATACGATCCTTCACAGATTCCGCGAGTACGATGATCCACAGTCAGCCAATGAAAATATTTTTAATTATGTAACTTCTTCCAATAACAGGGACGGACTTGCTATTAAAACCGCAGGATACGGTCTGCTTCAGAGACCTGAGGAGAAAAAAATCCTCATTGTATTAAGTGATGGAAAACCATACGATGTGATCGTAAACAGACCTCACGCAAAGAATCCGGAACCTTATATGGGAAAATATGCAGTTAATGATACTGCAACAGAAGTGCGGCACCTGCGAAACCTTGGAGTAAGTGTTCTGGGAGTGTTTGCGGGGGAAGAAAAGGATCTTTCCACAGAAAAAAAAATATTTGGCAAAGATTTCGCATATATCCGGAATATTTCGAATTTTTCCAGAATTGTTGGGAGATACCTGATTAAACAGTTGGATTCGGATGAATAGACTGATAAAACAGGGCGAAAATATGCCGTTTGAGCGTGTTGATATGTTAAGAGATTATAAGATTAGCACGTCAATATGATAAAGTGCATAAAAACCAGTTTTTTCACCTTGCCTTTTTGTATAAATTTCGCTATAATGTTCTATGTTTATAAATCAATACAAAAGGGAGAGGAAATCATGGACAAAAACAAAGAGTTCAAACCGTATATTCCGGCTGACAAGATCACACCTGAATTTACGGTGACATCCATCATCATGGGTGTTATCCTTGCAGTTATCTTCGGTGCAGCCAATGCTTATCTTGGTCTGCGTGTAGGTATGACTGTATCTGCTTCCATTCCGGCAGCAGTTATTTCCATGGGCGTAATTCGCAAGATCATGAAAAAGAACTCCATTCTGGAGAGCAACATGGTCCAGACAATCGGTTCAGCCGGTGAATCACTGGCAGCCGGTGCAATTTTCACAATGCCTGCTCTGTTCCTTTGGGCAGAAGAAGGACTTTGTGAAATGCCGGGTATCGTGGAAATCACATTAATCGCGCTTTGCGGTGGTGTTCTTGGTGTACTTTTTATGGTACCACTTCGTAACGCACTGATCGTAAAAGAGCATGCAACACTTCTTTATCCTGAAGGAACTGCCTGCGCAGATGTTCTTCTTGCAGGTGAAGAGGGTGGTGCAAACGCTGCGACAGTATTCTCAGGTATGGGAATCGCAGCGATCTTTAAATTTGTCGTTGACGGTTTAAAGGTAATCCCTGCAGACGTTGCAGCAGCATTTAAAGGATTCAAAGGTGAAATTGGTATGGAATGCTATCCTGCACTTCTCGGTGTTGGATATATCGTAGGACCAAGAATCGCATCCTTTATGTTTGTTGGTTCTCTTATTGGCTGGATGGTGCTGATTCCGGTAATCTGTCTGTTCGGAGCTGATACAGTTATGTATCCCGGAACAGAAACAATTTCTGCTCTTTATGCAGCAGGCGGAGCAGCTAAAATCTGGAGTACTTATGTAAAATATATTGGAGCAGGAGCTATCGCAACAGGTGGTATTATTTCCCTGATCAAATCCCTGCCTCTGATCATTACAACCTTCCGCGATTCCATGAAGAGCATGAAGGGCGGTAAGAATACAAGTACAGAAAGAACTGCACAGGATCTTCCGATGAACATTATCCTGATCGGTATTGTGGCAATGGTTGCAATCATCTGGCTTGTTCCGGCTATCCCGGTTAATCCGATCGGTGCGCTGATCATCGTAATCTTCGGCTTCTTCTTTGCAACTGTATCTTCCCGTATGGTTGGTCTTGTAGGAAGCTCCAACAACCCTGTATCAGGTATGGCTATCGCTACTCTTCTGATCGCAACAATGGTTATCAAAGCATCCGGCAAAACCGGTATCGACGGAATGAAAGCTGCAATTGCTATCGGTTCCGTAATCTGTATTGTAGCAGCGATCGCAGGTGATACTTCACAGGACTTAAAGACAGGTTATCTCCTTGGTGCAACTCCTAAGAAACAGCAGATCGGTGAGCTTATCGGTGTTCTTGCTTCCGGTCTTGCTATCGGTGGTGTTCTTTATCTTCTGAACACTGCATGGGGATATGGAAGTGCAGAAGTACCTGCTCCTCAGGCAACTCTGATGAAGATGATCGTAGAAGGTATCATGGGCGGCAAGCTTCCATGGACACTGGTATTTATTGGTGTATTCCTTGCAATTGGTCTGGAAATCTTAAGAATTCCGGTTATGCCATTTGCTATCGGTCTTTACCTTCCAATCTACCTCAACGCTGCTATCATGATCGGTGGTGTTGTTCGTATGTTCGTTGACGGAAGAAAGAATGTTGATGATAAGAAAAAAGAAGAACAGGCAACAGACGGTACACTTTACTGTGCAGGTATGATCGCAGGTGAAGGTCTTGTAGGTATCCTTCTTGCAATCCTTGCAGTAGTAAACGTAAGCAGTGTATTTGATCTCTCCGGAAGCATTAACCTTGGTAATGCAGGCGGCGTGATCCTGATGTTACTTATGATCTTAAGCCTTCTGAAATTCAGTATCTGGAATAAGAAGAAAGCCTGATCAGGCGGGGATGATAATATCTAAATGAGTAAAAAGAAAAAAGAAATACAGATCAATTATCTGGATCTCATTCCTGAGCGCAGTGCACAGCTTCGCTGGCATACGGATATCAGGGGGAGAATGGTGCTGGAAATAGAGAATAAGGGTGCATTTAATACGATCGCCCAGAAACTGTTTGGAAAACCCAGATATACGAAGATACATCTGGATGACAATGGTACATTTATCTGGCCTCTCATAGATGGCAGGAAGACAGTGGAAGATATTGCTGCACTGGTAAAAGACGAATTTGGGGAGAAGGCAGAGCCTTTATATCCAAGGATCGTTAAATACTTCCAGATAATGGAGAGTTATCATTTTGTAAATTTTATCAATAAGCCTGAAAAATAAGGTAAGAATAAGAGCGGGAGCAGTCCTTCATGGATTGCTGCCGTTCTTGTAGTTTATGGAAGAATAATTACGGCACAGTGATAAAGCGGTATCTCTGGCTGATATTCATGAAAGCATAAAACAAATATTATTTTTACAGAATACAAGGAGGCAAATGAATGAAGTTAGTAAATGGAAAAAGATCACAGCTTCTGGAATATCTGATGATCATAGCAGGAACCGGATTAATGGCACTGGCGATCAATTCCGTATTTGATGCATCAGGTATGGTAACCGGAGGCTTTTCAGGTATCGCAATCATTATAAAAGCAGGGAGTCAGGGAATCATTGACGGTGGTATCCCTCTCTGGGTAACAAATATGGGTTTGAACATTCCACTGTTTCTGATCGGATGGAAGATTAATGGATTCTCCTTTGTAAAAAAAGCTTTGATAGGAGAAATTGCTCTGTCCACCTGGCTTGCCATAGAACCTGTATGGAATCTTGCTGGCAATGATCTTCTTCTTGCCGCACTTTACGGTGGTGTGATCCAGGGTGTGGGAATCGGTCTTGTCTTTCTGGGCGGTGGAACAACCGGAGGAACCGATATGATGGCAGCTATCATCCAGAAATATCTGCAGCACTATTCAATCGCACAGATCATGCAGGTTATAGATGCAGGCGTTGTACTGGTGGGTATGTATGTGTTTGGCATCCACAAGGCACTCTATGCGATTATTGCGGTATATCTGGTGACAAAAGTATCTGACGGTTTGATTGAAGGTCTGAAATTCTCAAAAGCTGCCTATATCATTACAGCAAAGCCAAAAGAAATAGCAGATATGATCATGAAAGATCTGGACAGAGGTGTGACAGGCATCAGTGCCAGAGGAATGTACTCAGGACAGGATAAACTGATGCTTTTCTGCGTGGTAAATAAAAAAGAGATCGTAATGCTTAAAGAAAAAGTAGATGAAATTGATCCGGAAGCCTTTGTGATAGTGACAGATGCCAGGGAAGTTCATGGAGAAGGTTTTATTGAAAAAAAGTAACACAAAAAAATATATAAAAAATTGTAAATTTTTTTCTCTTTCCTCTTTCATTTTTGGTAAATATATATTAAAATACAATACAGGTATAAGGTTTTATAGTTAAAACGGAAAATAAACACTATAGGATGAGAAGGGATTGAAATCAGATGATATCGAATCAGGTGCTTCAGAATACTCGTGAAGGGTTAAAAGAAATTTCCAGAACAGAATTTTGTGTACTCGACACAGAAGGCAAAGTGCTTGCAAGTACTTTTGCAGATTTTTCCATTGCAACACAGGATGTACAGGCTTTCGTAGAATCACAGGCCGACAGCCAGCTTGTAAAGGGGTTCCAGTATTTTAAAGTCTGTGATGACTATCAGCTGGAATATATACTGGTTGCCCATGGCGACGATGAAGATACTTATATGGTTGGCAAGCTCGCTGCTTTTCAGATCCAGAATCTGATCGTAGCGTATAAAGAACGCTTTGACAAAGACAGCTTTATCAAGAACCTGCTTCTTGACAACCTGCTTCTTGTTGACATTTATAATCGTGCGAAGAAACTGCACATTGAGGCAGATGTCCGCCGCGTAGTCATGATCCTTGAAATGCCACAGGAGAAAGACCACAGCTCCATGGAAAGCGTGAAGAGTCTTTTCGGCGGTAAAAGTAAAGACTTTATCACAGCAGTAGATGAGAAGAGTATTATCGTAGTCAAGGAACTTGAAGATGGTGAGAATTATCCTGAGATGGATCAGCTCGCACATACTATCCTTGATACTCTTGGAATGGGAAATGACGGTAAGACACATATGGCATACGGTACTATCGTCAATGAACTGAAAGAAGTATCACGTTCCTATAAAGAAGCCCGCATGGCTCTTGATGTAGGTAAGATTTTCTTCGGAGATAAAGAAGTGATCGCATACAGCTCTCTGGGAATCGGACGACTGATCTACCAGCTCCCGATCCCACTCTGTAAGATGTTTATCAAAGAAATCTTCGGCGGCAAATCCCCGGATGACTTTGACGAAGAGACTCTGGTCACAATTGATAAGTTCTTCGAGAACAGCCTCAATGTTTCAGAGACATCCAGACAGCTTTACATCCATAGAAACACTCTGGTCTATCGCCTCGATAAACTCCAGAAGAGTACAGGTCTTGATCTCCGTGTTTTTGAAGATGCCATTACATTCAAGATTGCACTCATGGTAGTACGTTATATGAAATATATGGAAACACTGGAATACTGATATATTATAATAGAAGGAAAATTTTCAATGCCTGCCACAGCTTTAATTGCTGCCGCAGGCATTTTTGACCTTTACAAATCCAGCCTTGCAGTGTATAGTTAGAAATCGAGATTGCAATTGATAAGGTATGCAATATCCTGAGACATGCAAGCCCAAATTCCATTGCTGCAGGCAATTTGGAATGAATGTTGGCTGCGTTACTGTGAACATTCTATGAATCCTCAAAAATCTCTTGCAATCCCCAAAAACATACATTACAATAATGTTACAAATTCATTAACCCATTGGAGGAAAAATCTATGATAGATCTTATAGATGTAAGCAAGTCCTATGGTCCCGGCCTTCCGGCAGTGAACCATGCGAACTTACATATAGATAAAGGTGAATTCGTCTTTGTAGTAGGAAACAGTGGTTCAGGAAAAACAACCCTGATCAAACTTCTTATGAAAGAGCTGGATTCCACATCCGGCCAGATCATCGTAAGCGGTGAACGTCTGGAAGGAATGAAACACAGAAGAGTAGCCAAATACCGCCGTAAGTTGGGCGTAGTATTTCAGGACTTCCGTCTTCTGAAAGACAGAAATGTATATGAGAATGTAGCGTTTGCCCAGAGAGTAGTCAACCGTCCCACAAGAGTAATCCGTAAACGTGTCCCGGAGGTACTTCAGGAAGTTGGACTTGCTGTCAAATACAAATCCTTCCCGGATGAACTTTCCGGTGGAGAACAGCAGAGAGTTGCATTGGCAAGGGCGCTGGTCAACCGTCCGGATATCCTTCTGGCAGACGAGCCTACAGGAAACCTGGATCCGAAGACTTCCGAAGAAATCATGAAGCTTCTGGAACAGATCAACGACAGAGGAACCACAGTAGTGGTTGTTACACATAACAAGGATATTGTAAATTCCATGCGCAAACGTGTTGTGACCATGCATGAGGGCTCTATTATAAGTGACGAGAAAGAGGGAGAATATCATGAGGCCTAGTACAATCTGGTACACTCTGAAACAGGGTGTCAAAAATATCAAAAGAAACTGGATGTTTTCCCTGGCTTCCATTATCACCATGGCTGCCTGTATTTTTCTGTTTGGAATCTTTTTCTCCATTGTCAATAATGTGAATAATATCGCACATAAGGTAGAGCAGGAAGTGCCGATTACAGTATTCTTTGAAGAGGGAACTACAAACAAACAGATCAAAGCAATCGGAAAGAAGATCAAGGCACGTCCGGAAGTAGAGAAAATAGAGTATCAGTCAGCTGATGAAGCCTGGGAGGAATATAAAGAGCAATATTTTCAGGGCTCAGAGGCAGCAGACGGATTTAAGGACGACAATCCTCTTGCAAACTCAGCCAACTATCGTGTGTATATGAATGATATCACGAAGCAGTCAGAGCTTGTTTCCTATATACAGGAATTGAAACATGTAAGAAAAGTCAACCAGTCTGAGGAAGCAGCAAAAACGCTGGGAAATATCAATAAGCTGGTTTCCTATATTTCTATTGCCATCATTGCATTGCTGCTTGTCATCTCCATATTCCTGATCAGCAATACGGTATCTGTGGGTATTGCAGTCCGTAAAGAAGAGATTGGAATTATGAAATACATAGGAGCGACAGACGCATTTGTCAGAGCACCATTCCTGTTGGAAGGTATGGTTCTGGGGGTAGTCGGAGCAGCAGTTCCACTGATTGTACTTTATTTCTGTTATAATGGGGCAATATCCTATATTCTGAACAGGTTTAATGTGCTTACAGGTGTGGTGGATTTCATCCCGGTATGGCAGATTTACCAGACATTACTTCCTATAAGTCTGGGACTTGGAATCGGAATCGGACTGATCGGAAGTTTCTTTACAACAAGAAAGCATTTAAGAGTATAATAAAAAGCAGATAAGCATGAAGCTGCCGGAACAATGATATCATATCATAAACCGGTGGCTTTTTTTACAGGAGTGCAGACATGAAAAATAAAGAATTTTGGAAAGGTGCAGTAGCAGGAGCACTGGTTGTGACGTGCATCGGTACAGGTGTTTTTGCAGGAACAGGTCTTGCGGCAAAAGGAACAGCTCTTGGTGATCGCAAGTGTACATCAAAGCTGGCATATCTTGAAGAGCTGATCGACAGATACTATCTGGGAGATAAGGATGAAGAAAAGCTTCAGGAAGGGCTTTATGCAGGTCTTCTCTATGGGCTGAATGATCCTTATTCCAGATATTATACAGCAGAGGAATACGATTCTGAGAATTCTTCTAATGAGGGAAGCTATGTGGGAATCGGCATTCTTATGGAGAAGAACAAAGAAGGCGGAGTAAAGATTGTTGAATGCTATGAGGGCGGTCCCGGAGAAAAAGCAGGACTGGAGGAAGGGGACATCATCAGTGCCATTGACGGGGAAGATATCACAGAGGATGAAGTATCTGATGTTGCAGACATTGTCCGCAATTCAGATAAAGACAGTGTGGTGCTTACTGTTCACAGAGAAGGTGCAGAAGATGCCATGGAAATTACAGTCCCTGTCACAGATGTGGAATTACCGTCTGTTTTCCATGAAATGCTGGATTCTAAAATCGGCTACATCCGCATTACACAGTTTACAGGCGTTACCGGCGAACAGTATCAGGAAGCTTTTGATGACCTGCAAAAACAGGGAATGGAGAAAATGATCGTGGATCTCCGCTATAATCCGGGTGGACTTCTTGATTCTGTCTGTGATGTCCTGCGGAAAATCCTTCCGGAAGGACTGATCGTTTACACCGAAGATAAGGACGGAAACAGAGAAGAGGAAAAATGTGATGGCAAAAACGAACTCCGGATTCCGCTTGCAGTCCTGGTAAATGAAAGCAGTGCCAGTGCATCAGAGATTTTTGCCGGTGCAGTGCAGGATTATGGTATTGGAACGATTGTCGGAACAACCACTTACGGAAAAGGCGTGGTACAGTCTATCCGCCAGCTCTCAGACGGAAGTGCCATTAAACTGACTGTTGCCAACTACTATACTCCAAAAGGAAACAACATCAATAAAACAGGAATCAAACCTGATATAGAGGTTTCTCTGGATACCAGCCTGCTGAATAAGAATAAAGACGAGATTACCCATGATGAGGATAATCAGCTGCAGGAAGCGATTAAGGCAGTTGAGAAGGAAAAGTAGTTGTTTGGCTGATAGTTTGATGTTATACTGTATATATCTGTATTTATAATAGAAGCATTTTTATTATAGATGAAAAGCCCATTACTGAGCAGGCAGTGGATTTTGCTTCGTAACTGAAAAAATAGTCAAGCGGATATTCGCAATTGAAGCAGGTGACTTACTTGATTCGGTTAAACAGTTAATGGGCAGAAAGTGAAAAATATCAGAAAACGAGAGGGCGACAACATGAGCGAATATGTGATCACCACCGACAACAATTCAGATCTTCCGGAGAAATATCTCAAAGACCATGGAGTAGGCTGCATGTATCTCAGTTATTCCATGGATGGAAAAAATTATACGCATGGAAATTTCCTTCCGGAGCATGAATTTTATGAGGCAATGAGAAACGGTTCCATGCCAACCACAGCACAGGTAAATCCTGAAAATGCAAAAGCACTGCTAGAGCCTTACCTGAAAGAAGGAAAAGATATTCTTCATATTGCATTTTCCTCTGCCTTAAGCGGTACATACAATAGCAGCCGTATCGCAGCAGAGGAACTGATGGAGGATTATCCGGACCGCAAGATCATCGTGGTAGATTCTCTTGGCGCTTCTCTTGGTCAGGGGCTTCTGGTTTACCTTGCACAGGAGAAGAAAGAGCAGGGAGAAGATATGGAGACAGTTGCGAAATGGGCAGAAGAGAACAGGCTTCATATGGTACACCTTTTTACAGTCAACGATTTAAACCACCTATACCGCGGAGGCCGCATTTCCAGAACTACTGCAGTAGTAGGAAGCATGCTGAATATTAAACCGGTCCTTCATGTAGACAACGACGGAAAACTCACTGCCATCGGCAAAGTCCGCGGCCGCAAAAAATCTCTTCAGGAGCTGGTAAAGCTTATGGATGAGAAAATCGGCAGCTATCATGACACCTGCCATACCATCTTTATCAGTCATGGAGACTGTGAAGACGATGCAAATTATGTGGCAGAGAAAGTAAAAGAAAAATACCAGATCAACACGATTATCATGAATCAGGTAGGAGCCACCATCGGCGCTCACTCAGGTCCGGGAACAATGGCTTTGTTCTTTGTAGGAGATGAAAGATAAATTAGTTTTTTGTAAAATGGTTTCATGGTATCATTATCCTGCGGGAAGATAAATGATACTGTGGAACCGTTTTTGATATTACAGGAGAATTTTATGAAATTATTAAAAAAAGCATTCGCATTCACATTTATATTTATGCTGAGCGTTTCAGGACTGACAGGATATCAGGTAAACGCCTCAGAGGAGCCCAAACATCTGAATATCCTGTTCACCCATGATCTGCATTCCCATTTGAACAGCTTTCAAACGATTGTAGACGGGACACAGCAGGAGACCGGCGGATTTGCCCGGCTGAAAACATTGATCAATGAGTACGAGAAAGAGAATACAGATACACTTATACTGGATGGCGGAGACTTCTCCATGGGAACTCTGATACAGACTGTATATGACACAGAGGCCGCCGAACTGAGGATGCTTGGATATCTGGGCTGTGATGTGACAACTCTGGGAAATCATGAATTTGATTACGGCTCCGATGGTCTGGCAGATATGCTGAACGCCGCAGTCAGTTCAGGCGAAAACCTTCCCAGGATGGTTGTGTGTAATGTGGACTGGGATGCAATGAAAAAAGCCGGCCTCAGTGAAGGACAGAAACAGATTTATGAAGCATTTCAGACATATGGAGTAAAAGACTATACGGTAATTCAAAAAGGCGATATAAAGATTGCAGTACTGGGTGTTTTCGGAAAGGATTCTCTGGATTGCGCTCCTACCTGCGAGCTTCTTTTCAAAGACCCGTCAGAAGCCGCAAAAAAAACAGTAGAGGAAATAAAGAAGAACGAAGATGTAGACATGATCGCCTGTGTATCACACAGCGGAACATGGGAGGACGAAAAAGTATCAGAGGATGAAATCCTTGCAAAGAATGTGCCGGACATTGATCTGATCGTCAGCGGACATACCCACACACAGTTAGCAGAACCGATCCTGCAGGGAGATACCTGCATCGTATCCTGTGGAGAATATGGGAAAAACCTGGGAACACTTTCCATGACTCAGAAAGAGAATGGACGGTGGGAAACGGATACCTATGAGCTTGTTCCGGTTACGGATGAAATCAAAGCAGATGAAGCCACACAGAAGAAAATAGATGAATTGTCAGATACTGTTGATACCAATTATCTCTCCAATTTTGGCTATACCAGAGAGGAAATTCTGGCAGAAAATGATATTGAATTTAACAGCCTCAGTGAGATGGAAACAAAGCATGAGGAGTTGAATCTGGGAGATATCATATCAGATGCTTATATATATGCAGTAGAGAATGCAGGAGACTCTGACGGAGAAAAAGTAGATGTTGCAATCGTACCTGCCGGAACTGTAAGGGATACTTATACAAAAGGCAATATAACCGTGGAGCAGGTATATAATTCCTTCTCGCTGGGAACAGGAAAAGACGGACTGGCAGGTTATCCTCTGATCAGTGCATATTTAACGGGAAAAGAACTGAAAACAGTGGCAGAGGTAGATGCCTCGATTTCAGATTTTATGACAATAGCCAGATTATATTGCAGTGGAATGAATTTCACCTATAATCCCCACCGCATGATCTTAAATAAAGTAACAGACTGTTATCTGACAGGCAAGAACGGGGAAAGGGAAGAAATACAGGACGATAAATTATATCATGTTGTCACCGACCTGTACACTGGTCGTATGCTTGGCTCTGTTCTGGACAAATCCTATGGGCTGATATCCATCGTCCCTAAGGATAAAAACGGCAATCCTATAGAGAATCTGGAAGATTATGCAGTCATGGACGGAAAAAAAGAACTGAAAGCCTGGGCTGCAATTGCAGAATACATGCAATCCTTTGAAGACACAGACAAAGACGGAATTGCAAATGTGCCGGAATATTATAATACAACACACGAAAGAAAAGTTGCAGACAACAGCAAAAACATCATAAATCTGGTAAAACATCCGAATAAATTTGCCATAGCGATTGTCGGAATCTGTATTGTGGCTGTTGGGGTGATTCTGCTGCTGATCTTTGGAATTGTAAAAATTATCAGAAGAAGGAGATAGCATTTTACTATAAACATTGCATGATCAGTTGCTCTATCAGGAGGGCCAAGGGCGGATATGTGAAAAGCTATTTTATAGTGCAGACTATACAAGGATTCTATTTAACAGATAATGAAGAACAGGCACAAAAGATGGCAATAAGAGTAGCCAGAATTTATAGACAAACGCCTACTGTAAATGTTTATGAGATAGATGATAATATGGCATTGATATAGGGTTTGGTATATAATAGTAATTGTTTACTGAATGAGCAAAAAAATAACGAAAAGAGGAAGGTACATGATGAAAGTATTAATGCTCAACGGCAGCCCGAGAACAAAAGGAAATACATTTATTGCATTAGAAGAAATGAAAAAAGTATTCGAGACAGAAGGTGTAGAAGCGGAAATTGTACAGGTAGGCAATAAAGATGTACGTGGATGCATTGCCTGTAGACGCTGTGTGGAACTTGGCAAATGTGTTTTTGATGATGTGGTAAATGAACTGGCACCGAAATTTGAAGAAGCGGATGGAATTGTGGTTGCCAGTCCGGTATATTTTGCTTCAGCAAATGCTACATTGATTGCCACTCTTGACAGACTGTTTTTCAGCACATCTTTTGATAAAACAATGAAAGTAGGAGCAAGCGTGGTCTGTGCAAGACGTGGGGGCTGTTCGGCCACTTTTGATGAGCTGAACAAGTAGTTTACCATATCAAACATGCCGATTGCGGCCAGCCAGTACTGGAATTGCATACATGGACGCGAACTGGGAGAAGCTGACAGGGATGAAGAAGGAAAGCAGACCATGCGTGTACTCGCCAGAAATATGACTTTTCTGATGAAGAGTATCGAACTTGGTAAAAAGCAGTTTGGACTTCCGGAGAAGGAAGAACGTGCATTTACTCATTTTATCAGATAGAGATTCCTGAGTGTTTTGTCAATCAGATATTCGCAATCCGCTTTCGCTGCGTGGCTCTACACCGAATAACTGCTCCGCAGTTTATCAGGAGGGGCTTGTACCCCTCCTGATACAAGCAGTGATGGAACAGAGGGAAGGGATAAATATGTATCGTATTTTTATTGTAGAGGATGACGAGATCATCTCAGAAGTACTGAAAAAGAATCTTTCGTCCTGGGGATATGATGTATCCTGTGCGGAGTATTTTTCCAATATTATACAGGAATTTGTACGCAGAGATCCCCAGCTTGTCCTGCTGGATCTGAAGCTGCCTTTTTATAATGGATTTCATTGGTGTGAAGAAATACGCAGAATTTCTCAGGTTCCGGTTATCTTTATTTCTTCGGCGGCAGATAACATGAATATGGTTATGGCGATGAGTCGTGGCGCAGATGATTTTATTGCAAAACCGTTTGATATGGATGTACTGACTGCAAAAATTCAGGCGATTCTGCGCCGCACATATTCCTTTGGAACTCCGGGAAATGTTCTGGAATATAAAGGGATTGTTCTGAGTCCTTCCCGCTGTACACTGACGTGGAATGGAAACGATATTGATCTTACGAAAAATGAGCTTCGCATTCTGGAAATATTGATGGAGCATGCCGGAAAGGTTGTTTCCAGAGATGCGATTATGACGAAACTATGGGAGAGTGACAGCTTTATTGATGATAATACGCTGACTGTGAATATTACCCGCCTGCGCAGGAAACTGGAAAAAGAAGGACTGAAAGAATTTATCATTACCAAAAAAGGCCTTGGATATATGGTATAAGACGACAGTATAAATAAAAGGATTTTTTATGAAACTTTTTCTGGATTATATAAGCAAAATTAAATTCTATATCATTCTGCAATTGTTTCCTGTAATGCTTGCAGAAATAATTTTTTTTCTTTATCAGCTGCCGATTGAACCGATGGTGTATGTTACTGTTTTCTGGTTAATAACTGGTATTTGTGCGTGTCTGAACGGATTTTACAGATACAGGAAAAAGGTAGAACAGTTGGAATTGATTGCAGCTGCACCGGATATCAATCTTTCACAGATGGATTCTCCTGTCGGTCAGGATGAAAGATTCCAACAGGAAATTATGCAGCAGTTAAATCAGATGCGTATCGATGTGGAGAATGCCAGCCAGAAGGCATCTGAAGACATGACAGATTATTATACGATGTGGGCACATCAGATCAAAACGCCGATTTTTGCACTGCGACTTTTGCTTCAGGAGAGTCCTGAGGAAAATAAAGAGAAACTTTCGGAACTTTTTAAAATTGAGCAGTATGTGGAGATGGTTCTTGGTTATCTAAGAACAGAGGATATGTCTTCGGATCTCAAACTTTCCCGTTGTTCTCTTGACCGGATCATACGTGATCAGATTCATAAATATGCAGGAATTTTTGTCTCAAAGAAACTCACACTTACTTATGAAAGTATTTCGCAGGATGTTCTGACGGATGAAAAATGGCTGGGATTTGTGATCGGACAAATTTTATCCAATGCCCTGAAATATACCCGAACCGGAGGAATCCGAATTTATCTGGAGAAAAAATTATCTCTGGATACAGATGATGTAAGCATTTCGATAAGAAATGATGGCTGCAATAAAGTAGAAAACCTTACACTGATCATTGAAGATACCGGAATTGGTATTCGTGCAGAAGATATTCCGCGAATCTTCGAAAAAGGCTACACCGGAGTAAACGGACGGGATGATAACCGCGCAACAGGTATCGGACTGTATCTCAGCAACAAGATTATGCGCAAACTGGGACATCGTCTTTATATAACTTCTACGGAAGGAAAAGGAACGAAAGTATTTCTTGAATTTTCAGTTGAAGATTTGAGTATGTATTAGAGCATGTCTGAAAAATCATTCCCGCAATCTGCACGCCCCACTTTGCGGGATATTTCACCCGAATTCAGTTGCCGTAGCCCACTACGGCGCCCTCATCCGGGCAAAATATCCCACAAATTGTGACGCACATCTTGCAGAAAGCCTTTTTCAGACACGCTCTA
>ENA-USUA01000852-USUA01000852.1-human-gut-metagenome-genome-assembly--contig:-NODE-852-length-16329-cov-5.159919_pt1 | contig 16329 bp, 8 predicted proteins | sample MGYA00250057_ERZ773390 | MGnify/ENA primary metagenome ERZ773390 (study PRJEB29103, sample SAMN06111941) | human gut metagenome | biome: human gut; feature: ankylosing spondylitis patient; material...
GATACCGGTCGTGCTGATGTTTATGGTCAATCTGATCGTCATTATTAAAATGATGCAGCAAGTTGTCTACAAAGGTAGAAAAAAAAGAGAGATGCACAGTGGATTATTGAACACTAAAAGTAGATATTTGCTTTATACACAAGCATTATTGGCTCGTATATTACGAAGTAATAACATATTGCTATCTGTGAATAACATTATAGGTTCATTACATTCTGCTCGAACATATCTTTATCTCCGGCAGCTTTATTACGCATCCGGCTACGATAATTATAGATAGTTGCCAAAGAATAACCGAGAAAATGAGCAATCTTGTTACTGTCTACTACTCCCAGACGGATAAGGGCAAAGATACGAAGTTCTGTTGTCAGAAGTTCATCGGATTTAGGATACACTCTTCCTTCTTCTACCAGCAAATTATTGAAAGCTGAAATAAAGTTCGGGAAAAGTTTCAGAAAAGACCTGTCGAACTCATTATAGAATTCATCCCGCTCATCCCGGATAAACTGTTCGGACTTGATAGCTTTAAACAAATCTTCGATACGCGATGCCATTGCCAATTTTGCCAATGAACGACGATAAGTTTCCAGTTTGTCGAGATAGTTGACACATCTGTCCAGATAGCGGGCGATATAGACTTCTTTTATTTTTCCGGTTTGCTCCAGTTCCGCGTTGACCGCAGACATTTGTTTGTTAGCCAGACTAAGATTCCGCCGCATAACAGACAACTTCTTCATCCAACGATATAGATAGAAAATAGCAATCAGAAGAAACAAAGACAACAAACTGACACTAATCAACATAGCGCGGGAAACGGCACGTTCTTTTTCTTCTTTTAATTTATACGCCTTGTCGATAATCGGAAAAAACTCCGTCACCTCAATAAACCGCAAACGGGCATTACACGCCACAGCATCTTCCATCGAGCAACTCAAGTATTTGTAGGCACGGTCAATATCTCCTGATTCATACATCAGATGCGCGAGTTTCTGCAATGAAGCATACTCCCTCACCGGAGTTTCCAGATCCGCAATGGCAGTCAGAATCAGATAGTAAACTTCTTTTTCGATATCTTTCTTCATACTATAAGCTTCGGAAAGAGTATAATAAATATATACTTTCTGACGTTCATCCTGAATTTCTTTCAAAGCATTGTTCAGCATATCCACAGCGACATCGGCTTTCCCGTTCATTATGCATTTTTCGGCTAAAACAATCGTTTTGTTTGCCTCTGGAGGCATCGCAGCAATAATGGAATCTCTATATAAATCGGTTTTCTTCAAATACTTTTCTTTTTCATTCTTATTGGTCGTATAATCTGCTAACCACCCGTAGCAGGCACGATACGTCTGATAATAAGATAACCGAGTCCACTCATTCAATTTTTTAGGATCAATCCTCTCCAACTGTTCAATGGCTTCTATATACATTCCCATTACTCCCATTACCGTAGCACGATTAATGATGATCTCATACTCCAATTCCGGGCGGTTCAACAATGGAAGGATTTCCATCTCACGGTTAATATAATATAAGGACGAGTCTGCCTGATAATGCAAATAAGCACCAAAAAGAGAGGCATATAATTCATATTTTCGAACAGGATCAGTAGAATGGGCAAGTTCTAATTTCAAGTTATTAATCTCTTTCTCTTTCCGAATCTGGAAAGTCTCTTTCTTGCTTATAACTTCATCCAGCTTTTTAAGAGCAGCCGCATTATCCGTATGCATTACACACAACGAAAAAGGAAAGAGCAAAAGAAGAAATAGCATATAAAGGGTTAGATTTTTCATAAGGTTCCTTTTTAAAGATGTTACAAATATAAGAAATATAGTAATGAAAACGAAAAATATGGGTATAACTATTTTCATTTTCACTTGTATTTTTCGGCATAAGGTATTAGAATATCCAACTAATTATCAGCAACATAGTCAGATAACAGGTTTATATTTCCATTCTAATCTCACAAAGGTGCACAGCATCCCCCTACATTTGCATCATCGGTTCTCCGAGCAAACAGTTAAAAATCTAGCTACCATGAAACGAAATTTGTTATTTGCTATTTTACTATTACTTCTATCGGGTTATCATCAAGCATTCGCCGCAACCAATATAAAGAAAGTGGCTCCTACCTTTTGGTGGGCAGGAATGAAGAATCCCGAACTACAAATACTTCTATACGGCGATGGCATATCATCCGCAGAGGTAAGTATTTCTTCTAATGACATCACCCTGCAGGACGTGGTGAAACAGGAAAATCCTAATTATCTGATCTTATATTTAGATCTTTCAAAAGCTATCCCTCAGCACTTCGACATTCTCCTGAAACAAGGTAAAAAACAGACTAAAATACCATACGAACTTAAACAGCGCAAAGAGAATGCTTCAGCAGTAGAAGGCTTCAACTCCAGTGATGTACTTTATCTCATTATGCCGGACCGCTTTGCCAACGGCAACCCCTCCAATGATATAATTCCCGGAATGTTGGAAGCAAACATAGACCGCAACGAACCTTTCGCCCGTCATGGCGGTGATTTAAAAGGAATAGAGAAACATTTGGATTATATTGCAGACCTCGGAGTTACGAGTATATGGCTTAACCCGATTCAGGAAAATGACATGAAGGAAGGCTCTTATCATGGATATGCCATCACCGATTACTATCAAGTAGACCGTCGCCTCGGAAGCAATGAAGAGTTTCGCAATCTCGTAAAAGAAGCCAATGCTAAAGGGCTAAAGGTAGTCATGGACATGATCTTCAACCATTGCGGTTCGAACAATTATCTATTCAAAGACATGCCTGCCAAAGATTGGTTCAACTTTGAGGGAAACTACATGCAGACCAGTTTCAAAACTGCCACCCAAATGGACCCTTATACTTCCGATTATGATAAAAAGCTGGCCATTGACGGTTGGTTCACACTGACTATGCCGGACTTCAACCAACGAAACCGTCACGTAGCCACTTACCTGATACAGAGTAGTATCTGGTGGATAGAATATGCGGGTATCAACGGAATCCGCCAGGATACACATCCTTACGCCGACTTTGAAATGATGGCGCATTGGTGCAAAGCGGTCAATGATGAATATCCTTCATTCAACATTGTCGGTGAGACATGGCTGGGCAGCAATGTACTGATCTCCTACTGGCAGAAAGACAGTAAACTTGCTTATCCGAAAAACAGTTATCTTCCTACTGTCATGGATTTCCCACTGATGGAAGAAATAAATAAAGCTTTCGACGAAGAAACCACCGAATGGAACGGAGGACTTTTCAGACTCTACGAATACCTCTCACAGGATATTGTCTACGCCGATCCAATGAGTCTGCTGACCTTCCTCGATAATCACGATACTTCCCGTTTCTACCGTTCGGAGGAAGATACCAAGAACCTGAACCGATATAAACAAGCCTTGACATTCTTACTGACTACCCGTGGAATTCCACAAATATATTATGGAACTGAAATCCTGATGGCAGCCGACAAAGCAAATGGAGACGGATTACTCCGATGTGACTTTCCGGGAGGTTGGCAGAATGACGCCAAAAACTGTTTTGAAGCAACCAACCGTACTCCGCAACAAAATGAAGCCTTCTCTTTTATGCAAAAACTGCTCCAATGGAGAAAAGGAAATGAAGTCATCGCCAAAGGCAAACTAAAACATTTCGCACCCAATAAAGGCATTTATGTTTATGAACGCAAATACGGTAACCAATCAGTCGTTGTCTTTCTGAATGGAAACGACCGGGAACAGACTATTGACTTACATCCTTATCAGGAAATACTCTCCACCTCGTCTGCTCATGATTTGCTCACAGACAAAAAGATTGAATTAAGAAATGAATTAACACTTCCAAGCCGTGGGATATACCTTTTAGCCTTCTAAGCAAGTTCACTACGACTTATATTTATCCAATGAAATCAGATAGATAAACAATTATAAAACAAGATACTAGCATTTATACAAACTTGTATTTTTATTCTAATCAAGCAAAAAAGTGAAGGTGGTTGCTACATTTGCAATATCCGAAACAAACAGGAATAGAAATATCGGTTAGCTTACAATTTAATACCATAAATAGAATGAAAAAGAAAAAGTTTTTTTCGATCATCGCATTCCTTTGCATCTCATTCATTGCGAATGCACAACAGAAACTGACCTCACCGGATGGCAATCTGGTTCTGACCTTTCAGGTTAACAAAGAAGGCGCACCAACCTACGACTTGACTTACAAAGGCAAGGTGGTAATTAAGCCGAGCACTCTCGGACTGGAATTGAAAAAAGAAGATAATACCAGAACCGACTTTGACTGGGTAGACCGCAGAGACCTCACCAAGCTCGATTCTAAATCCAATCTTTATAATGGCTTCAAGCTGAAAGATGCGCAAACGACTACCTTTGACGAAACCTGGCAACCAGTCTGGGGAGAAGAAAAGGAAATCCGCAATCAGTATAACGAACTGGCAGTCATTCTGTTTCAGCCAATGAACGACCGTTCCATCGTTGTTCGCTTCCGCCTGTTCAATGATGGTTTGGGATTCCGTTATGAATTTCCGCAACAGAAATCACTGAACTACTTCGTTATCAAGGAAGAACATTCCCAATTTGCCATGGCAGGCAACCATATCGCATACTGGATACCGGGCGATTACGACACTCAAGAGTACGACTACACCATCTCCCGTCTATCGGAAATCAGAGGTTTGATGCAACAGGCGATCACTCCAAATTCTTCTCAAACCCCATTTTCACCGACAGGTGTACAGACGGCACTGATGATGAAAACAGATGATGGTTTATACATCAATCTGCACGAAGCCGCTTTGATTGATTATTCTTGTATGCACCTCAATCTGGACGACAAAAACATGATATTCGAATCCTGGCTGACACCGGATGCAAAAGGGGATAAAGGTTACATGCAGACTCCGTGCAACTCTCCGTGGCGTACGATCATCGTCAGTGATGATGCACGTAACATTCTCGCCTCCCGCATCACCCTCAACCTGAACGAACCTTGTAAGATTGCAGACGCCGCCTCCTGGATTAAACCGGTGAAATATATAGGCGTATGGTGGGACATGATTACCGGAAAAGGTTCCTGGGCTTATACAGATGAACTGACCAGCGTGAAACTTGGCGTTACAGACTACTCCAAAACCAAACCGAACGGCAAACATTCTGCCAATACAGCTAACGTGAAACGTTACATCGACTTTGCCGCAGCCAACGGATTTGATGCAGTGCTGGTAGAAGGTTGGAATGAAGGATGGGAAGACTGGTTCGGCAACAGCAAAGACTATGTATTTGACTTCCTGACTGCATATCCTGATTTCGACGTACAGGAAATCCATCGTTATGCTGCAAGCAAAGGAATTAAAATGATGATGCACCATGAGACTTCTGCATCTGTTCGCAACTACGAACGTCACCTGGATAAAGCTTACCAATTCATGGTAGACAATGGATATAACTCGGTTAAAAGCGGTTATGTGGGTAATATCATTCCACGCGGAGAACATCATTACGGTCAATGGATGAATAATCATTACCTGTATGCCGTGAAAAAAGCCGCCGATTATAAAATCATGGTCAATGCACACGAAGCAACCCGTCCAACCGGTATCTGCCGTACATATCCCAATCTGATCGGTAATGAATCCGCACGTGGAACAGAATATGAATCATTTGGAGGAAATAAAGTATACCACACGACGATTCTGCCTTTCACACGCCTGGTCGGTGGTCCGATGGATTACACTCCCGGCATCTTCGAGACTCACTGTAACCAGATGAATCCGGCAAACAACTCCCAGGTACGTTCAACCATTGCACGCCAACTGGCATTGTATGTCACCATGTATAGCCCTTTGCAGATGGCTGCCGATATTCCGGAAAACTACGAACGCTTTATGGATGCTTTCCAGTTTATCAAAGACGTCGCTCTCGACTGGGACAAAACAATCTATCTGGAAGCAGAACCGGGAGAATACATCACAATTGCCCGCAAAGCAAAAGGAACGGACGACTGGTACATAGGCTGCACAGCCGGTGAAAACGGCCACGACTCCCAATTAACGTTCGATTTCCTGGAACCGGGAAAACAATACGTCGCTACCGTATACGCAGATGCCAAAGATGCCGACTGGAAAGATAACCCGCAGGCATACACCATCAAAAAAGGTATCTTGAATAATAAAAGCAAACTGAATCTGCACGCTGCCAATGGCGGTGGATACGCAATCAGTATCAAAGAGGTGAAAAACAAATCAGAGGTTAAGGGATTGAAAAGACTATAAATAAAGGATAGTCTTAAAAAAAGTGTTTTCAATAGGTATTTTTAAAGAAACTTTTAAGAGAGAGAAATAATATTACTATATTGTTAACTTTAATTTTTTAAATGCATGAAGCAAGTTAAATTTAGAATCGTTCAAACGATTCTCCCCTTGTTAATAGGGATGTTTTTATCATTGGGCGCTTATGCACAGCAAATCACAGTCAAAGGACATGTGAAAGATGCTATGGGCGAACCCGTGATTGGCGCCAATGTCATTGCCAAGGGTACCACAACGGGTACCATCACTGACTTTGACGGTAACTTCACATTGAATGTTCCTCAAAATTCTATTCTGTCCATTACATTCGTCGGTTACAAAGCAGCAGAAATTAAAGCAGCTCCTTCGGTAATGGTCACACTGGAAGATGACTCTCAAGTATTGGACGCCGTAGTCGTTGTAGGTTACGGAACAGTAAAGAAAAACGACTTGACGGGATCAGTTACTGCCATCAAGCCGGATAAAATCAGCAAAGGAGTAACCACCAGCGCACAGGATATGATAACAGGTAAAATAGCCGGTGTGAATGTAATTTCCAGCGGTACTCCGGGTGGAGGAGCTACGATTCGTATTCGCGGTGGTTCATCATTGAACGCCAAAAACGATCCGTTGATCGTTATCGACGGACTGGCAATGGATAATAGCGGTGTGCAAGGTTTGACTAATCCTTTGGCAATGGTAAATCCGAATGACATCGAAACTTTCACTGTTTTGAAAGATGCTTCGGCCACCGCCATCTATGGTTCACGTGCTTCTAATGGTGTGATTATCATCACTACAAAGAAAGGGAAAGCAGGCAGCAAACCACAGGTGAACTATGAAGGTAACGTTTCCGCCGGTATACTGCAAAAGACAATAGACGTAATGGATGCCAATGAATTCAAAGGATACGTATCCAAACTTTATGGTGAAGGAAATGCTCCAAGCCCCTTCGGTGAAGCAAACACTGACTGGCAGAAAGAAATTTTCCAGACAGCCGTTAGTACAGACCATAACGTGACTGTAAGCGGTGGTTTGAAAAATATGCCTTATCGTGTTTCTTTCGGTTACACCAATCAGAATGGGATCCTGATGACATCTAATTTCGAGCGTTATACCGCCTCCGTCAATCTGACACCCTCTTTCTTTAAAGATCACCTGAAGTTCAATATCAATGCTAAAATGATGTGGGCCAACCAACGTTATGCTGACGACGGGGCTATCGGCGCAGCTTTGACCATGGACCCGACCCAACCTGTATATGACTCTTCGGACATGTACAAAAACTTCGGTGGATTCTACCAACCGACCAGTGACGGTAGTTCATATAACGATCCGGAATGGCCGCTTACACTGGAAAGTAATTCAACCGCCAACCCTGTTTCCCTACTGAAACTAAAGAAACATACTTCCAGAAACACCAGTTTTATCAGCAATGTAGAAGTAGACTATAAATTCCACTTCCTCCCTGACCTTCATATCCATGCTAACGTAGGCGGTGACTACTCGGAAGGTAAGGAAAAGAATGTAAATTCACCTTATGCCCCGGGCTCTTATTACTATGGTTGGAACGGGACTGACTACGGCTACAAATATAACCTGTCGGTGAATGCCTATGCACAATATTCCAAAGAAATCGGGGATCATTATGTCGACGTAATACTGGGTGGTGAAGAGCAACATTTCCACTATACCGGATATAAAGTCGGACAAGGAACAAATCCGTTAACAGGCGAAGCCTACAATCCGAATCTGCGCTCACAAACAGCCTGGGGACATCACAGTACATTAGTTTCTTATTTTGCCCGCGTAAATTATACATTACTTAGCCGTTATTTGCTGACAGCCACTTTCCGCCAGGACGGTTCTTCCCGTTTCTCTAAAGACAACCGTTGGAGTAGCTTCCCTTCTGTTGCTTTGGGATGGAAACTGAAAGAAGAAAATTTCCTGAAAAACGTAGAAGTATTGTCAGATCTGAAACTCCGCCTCGGATGGGGTATCACGGGTCAGCAGAACTTAGGCGACGATTATGATTTCCCTTATATGGCACTGTACCGCGTCAACGCAGCCGGAGGTTATTATCCTTTCGGGGATACCTATTATGGCACTATGCGTCCTAAAGCTTATAACGAAGACCTGAAATGGGAAGAGACAACGACTTATAACGCAGGTTTCGACTTTGCTTTCCTGAACGGACGTATCTCCGGCTCGATGGATTACTATTACCGGAAAACCGACGATTTAATCAATACCGTAAAGATTGCGGCGGGGACTAACTTTAATACCCAACTGATCAGCAACATCGGTTCATTAAAAAATACGGGGCTTGAATTCACCATCAATGCCAAACCTATTGTAACCAAAGATTTTGTCTGGGACTTGGGATATAACATCACTTGGAACAAAAATGAAATCACTAAACTGACCGGAGGAGATGATTCTAATTACTATGTAGAAACCGGAGGTGTATCTACTGGTATTAGCGGTGCAACCTGCCAGGTACAGAAAGTAGGTTATCCGATGAACTCATTCTTCGTTTACCAACAAGTGTATGATAAGGATGGAAAACCGATTGAAAACATGTTCGTAGACCGTAACGGAGATGGTGTCATCAACGCTTCGGACAAATATATCTATAAAAAACCTGCCGCTGACGTATTGATGGGACTGACTTCCAAATTCACTTATAAAAATTGGGATTTAAGCTTTGCCCTCCGTGCCAGCCTGAATAACTATGTGTACAATGACGTACTGGCCAGTAAATCCAGTGTCGGTAAGGGAGGAATCTTTAATCATGGATACTATTCCAACCGCCCGACAGCTGCCGTGAATCTGGGATTTGAAGGAAAGGGAGACTATTATCTGTCCGATCGTTTCGTTGAGAATGCTTCATTCTTGCGTTGTGATAACATAACAGTAGGTTATAGCTTCAAAAATTTACTGAAGTCCCAGGCTTATAAAGGTATCAACGGCCGTATTTACGGTACTGTACAGAATCCCTTCGTTATCACCAAGTATACAGGACTCGATCCTGAATCGGTTATCAGTTCAGGAAATGATGCCGGAGTAGCAGGTATTGACAGGAACATTTATCCTCATCCGATCACTATCCTGTTCGGGCTAAGTCTTCAGTTCTAAGATTGTAATTTATTAAAAAGTAGACTATTATGAAGTTCAAATATATAAAATCAATAGTTTCAGCAGCGTTGTTCCTTAGCCTGACCACCGGAATTACCTCCTGTATCAATGACCTGGATATATCTCCAATCGATCCTCAGATGACTGCCACCTTCGACCAAGATATGTACTTTACCAAACTATACGCTTCACTGGGACTTACCGGACAAAAATTGAGCGAAGATCCGGATATCGCAGTAAAGGACGAAGGTCAATCCTGTTTCTATCGCGCTCTTTTCACTAACAATGAATATGGCACTGATGAGATGATATGGACCTGGCAAGAAAATGCCGGTATCCCCGAACTAACTTATATGCGTTGGAACTCCTCTCATCAGCAGACAGAAATATTATATAATCGTTTAGCATATAATATCACACTCTGCAATTTCTTCCTGGATCAGATCGCCGGAAAAGAGGATGCTACCTCCGTTCAGCAACGTGCCGAAGCCCGTTTTCTCCGTTCCTTATTTTACTATTATCTGATGGACACCTTCGGAAAAGCTCCTTTCACCGAACACTTCTCCAAAGAGAATCCTCCTCAAAAGACGGCCTCCGAACTGTTCGCTTATATTGAAAGCGAACTGGAAAGCATCGAAAATGATATGAGCGAACCGCGTCAAGCTCCTTTCGGACGTGCCGACAAAGCTGCTTGCTGGTTGCTGCGTGCCCGTTTGTATCTCAATGCCGAAGTATACACCGGACAACCGCGTTGGAATGATGCTATCACCTATGCCGGCAAAGTGCTCGATCCCTCCAATGGATACGGATTGTGTGGAAATTACGAACAACTTTTTATGGCAGACAATGATGAAAATCCCGATGCTAAAAAAGAAATCATCCTTTCTATCCGTCAGGATGGTGTACAAGCAAAGAGTTACGGAGGAAGTTACTTCCTGATTGCTGCAACGCAAAAGAGCGACATGCCGAATCGCGGAACAAATGACCCTTGGGAATGTATCCGTACACGCAAAGCACTGGTTGACAAGTTCTTCGCAAACAGTGAGGATATTCCTTTCACCGAATATACCGATAATAAATGGCAGAATGTGAGAGATGTGCAGGCTGCTGCAAAAGATGAACGCGCCTTGTTCTATACAACCGGTCGCAAAGCCGAACTGGAAAGTGTAGGTAAATTCACCGACGGACTTTCATTTATGAAATGGAGTAATCTGCGCTCGGACGGACAACCCGCTCACGATGCTAAAATTCCTGATACGGACATTCCGTTCTTCCGTTTGGCGGAAGCTTATCTGATTCGCGCGGAAGCCTATTTGAGAGCAGGCGGCGCAAATGCACAACAAAATGCCTGGTTGGATATCAAAGCCCTCAGAGACCGTGCCAAAGCAACAGAAATACCCTCTGCCAATAACCTGACATTAGATTATATTCTGGATGAACGTGCCCGCGAATTGTATCTGGAAGGATTCAGACGCACAGATTTGATCCGTTATGGCTATTTCACCTCAAGCACCTACCTCTGGGATTGGAAAGGCGGTTCCTTTGAAGGAAACGGTGTGAGTTCGATCTATAATCTCTATCCGATACCGAAAACAGAAACGCTGACGAATACAAATATGACTCAGAATCCGGGATATTGATAGAACCTTTATTCACGTTTTAAAGACTGAAAACAATGAAAAACCTATATAAACTATTTACATTGACAATGGGGCTACTAGCTCTGTCCGCCTGTGAAGCAGACCGTGACAGCAACCCTGTGTTGAACGAACCGGATACGTTCGTACTGAATGTGCCAGCTTTTGCTTCCAACAACGTGTACGACCTTAAAAACTCCGAATCATTGGAATTAACCTGTACACAACCGGATTACGGGATTCCGATGGCAACCACTTATTCAGTACAAATTTCACTGGAAGAAAATTTCGTTGACGCTCATGCAGAGACAAATACGGAAGCTAATTATACAACTTTGGGTACTACCCATTCTTCTGCCAAAATGGAAGTGAAAGCTTTAGAATTTGCATTGGCACTGGGAGACTTGTGGAGTGCATCCTCCGATGAAGAATTTCCGACCACTCCCATACCCGTTTATGTACGCCTGAAAGCGGAACTGACCAATAGTGGTCGTGGCATCGCTTTTTCGAATGTAATTGAACTTCCCAAAGTATTGGGATATAAAGCTGTACCGCCTCTCGAATTACCTTCCAGTATATTTATCAATGGCTCGATGGCAGGTAGTAATTGGAGCAACTGGGTGCCTTTGGCAGCAGTAAACGGAATGTCCAAGTTCTTCGGTTTATTCTATTTCGGAGGCACTGATATGTTCAAGTTCGGTACTAAAGAAGGAGAATACATCGGATTCAACGATCCACGTCTGACAATAGCCTCGGATGCATTCACCGGATCGGATGATGGATTTGGCGGACAAAATATCAGCGTTAATGTCACAGGCTGGTATACAGTGATCATGTCTGTAAGCATCAAAGGGACTGATTATGCCTTTACGCTGGATATTGCTCCGGGCGAAGTTTGTCTGATAGGCAATGCTATAGGAGATTGGACATTCGGCGATAAAGGCAAATTCCAAGCACCAACAACGGCAGATGCAGACTTTGTTTCACCGGTATGCACCGGAGGCGGAGAATTGCGTATGTCCGTCAAAGTTCCGGGAGAAGACTGGTGGCGTACGGAGTTCGCTATACCTAATGGAAAAATCGTGTTCCGTGAAAACAAAAGTGTGATTGACAGTTGGTCGGAAATAGGTCCTGAATATGCGATAAACGTTAAGGCAGGGCAGAAAATAAATCTGAACTTTGTTCAGAAAACAGGTTCCGTTACTCAATAATCGTTAACTTTAATAACTGAATATCATGAAAAGATTATCATATATGGCGTGTCTGTTGCTTGCTTCGGCAGCTTTCACCGCTTGCGATGAAGATTTTAAGGACTGGGCTGATCCCCAGTCCAATCCCCAGGAAGAAGCTATAACTGCAATGGTAGATATAACTCCGGTTGCCAGTATGAAACTTGAAGAACAGCCGGGCGATTCTGTGGTAATCGCCTCTGTTTCTTCGATTGCAGAAAACTTCTCACTCACAGCTTGTAATATAGAATTAGTTGCCGAAGGGCAGATATTAAATCTACCGTCAAAAGTAAAAGATGGGAATATAAAAGTCAGGTTGACAGAACTTGACCAAAAAGTGGCAAGTTTGTATAAGTCACAAAAATCTTTAGAGCGCGAAGTCACTTTAAAGCTGACACCGGTAGTCATGACAACCAACGGTGAAGCAACTTCACTGACTGAATACCCGAAAATGCAATCTGCCATCACTCCGGTCGCAACTCCGGCTGTGGATACGGAATACTATATAGTAGGTGATCTAAACAGCTGGCAGATGGACAAATCGACAGCCACAAAGCTCGAAGTAGACAAAGACAATCAGTATCTCTTTTCAGTAGTCGTCGAGTCGGAAGAGAAGTTTGATTTCAAGATTGTCCCGGGAAGTGCGATAGAAGCTCCGGATGCCTGGCAAAGAGCCTTGGGTGCTTCCAAAGTAATAGAAGATCCGGATCCGGGATTATTGGCTTTCAGGGATAAAGAAGGAGCCGACCCGGATAATCTCATCTGCGCCGGCGGAAAGAAAATGAAAATTACGATTAATGTAGAAGATTATACATACACAATCAAGGAGGATCTACCCGAGCACATGTACATCAATGGATCTCCGTACAGTCTTGGGTGGGATTGGGCAGTAGCTCCTGAAATGGTTCCTGTCACACAGACTCCCGGAATGTTCTGGAGTATACAATATTATACGGCGGGAGACCAAATCAAGTTTGCTCCGGTTAGAAAATGGGAAGGAGACTTTGGTTATGACGAAGAAATCTTATCTCCGGAAGCAATTGATTTCGCCGAATTAACATCCTCAGGAGGCAATATTGGCATTGGTAAATCCGGATGGTATCTGGTAATTGTCGCAGTGACTACAGAAGGAAAAACAATTTCATTCCGTTTGCCGGAAGTTTACCTGTTGGGAGGTGTGATTAACAATTCGTGGAATTGCGATGAAACGACCTTGTTCAGGATTCCGACCGATAAAACAAGCGACTTCATATCACCGGCAGCAACCGTTACAGGCATGGCACGTATTTCTACTACGGCTGTAGATGCCGGAGGCTGGTGGAAGAGCGAATTTACACTTGATCTGGCTAATGAAGGCGATGGTACTATCGTTTACCGTGAGAATAAGAACGTATCGGATAATCTAAGCGAACTTGGCTACGAATGTAATGTAAAAGCCGGTCAGAAAGTCCATATTAACTTTACGACAGGCAAAGGTAAAGTCGAATAACTATCAGACACTCTTAAACAGCACAACGAGTAGAATCAATTACGATCATATCTCAAGTCTCCCTCTTCGGGAAAGAGGAGATTTGAGATATGATCGAAATCTGACACACTCAAAGCTAAATATAGTACCACTACATTGGAAGAAGAATTCTAAAATAAGGCTTATGAAAGACTTTAAATATATTTGGCTCCTTTTATTGCTGATACTCAACAGCTTTGGAGCTTGTTCAGATGATGATCCGTTGATGCCGGGCGAGCGTCCTTCGTCCGGAACTGATCCTGCCCCGGAAGAACAAGTTCTCCACGACGGATTTAATTTTGATCCGGCTATTCCTAAAGCGGATGAACCACTGACTATCACCTTCAAAGCACCCGAAGGAAGTAACTTCTATGGTTACGCTGACGACTTGTACTTACACTCCGGAACAGGAGCAAACTGGACAGGTGCACCTACATGGGGAGATAATCAGAATAAATACAGACTGAAAAAGACAAAGGACAATGTGTGGAGTATCACCCTTTCCTCATCTATCCGCCATTTCTATTCTGTTGCTCCATCTACTCCCTTACAGACCATTAACCTGATTGTACGTGATGCGGAAGGTAGCCAACAAACCTACGATTACGCAACTTTAGTAGAAGATAGTCAAAACGGATTTATCTGGGAAGAACCGCAAAAAGCCCCTCTCCCCATATCCGGAGAAGAAAAAGAGGGTATTCATATCCATTCGGCCACTTCGATAACGCTTGTATTATATGATAAGGACAGTCAGGGCGGTCATAAAGATTGTGTATTTGTAACAGGTAATTTCAACAACTGGAAACTGGATAGTCGCTACATGATGAAATATGACGAAACAAACCATTGCTGGTGGATCACTCTGGAGGAATTGACTGCCGGTGAAACACAGTTCCAGTACTTTGTGTACAGTGCTTCGGATGGCGGTACTTACTTGTGCGATCCTTATTGTGAGCAAGCATTGGAAAAGGGAGTGGATACCAACTTTCCCACTGGCGCACAAGCACCTTACGTATCAGTCGTAAGCACAAACCCACAACCCTATCAATGGAGTGCCGGAGAATTTGAGATGAAGAATAAAGAAAATCCGGTTATCTATGAGCTCTTGTTGCGGGATTTTACTTCCAGTGGAAATCTGGCAGGAGCAATGGAAAAGCTGCCTTACTTAAAAGAACTGGGAATAGATGCTATCGAACTGATGCCTGTACAAGAATTTGCAGGTAATGACAGTTGGGGATACAACACCGGACTATACTTTGCACTGGATGCCTCGTATGGAACTCAAAATGAATATAAAGCTTTTATTGACGCCTGCCATCAGAATGGAATCGCCGTTATTTTCGATGTAGTCTACAACCATACGAACAATGATAATCCGTTTGCCCGTATGTACTGGGATACGTTTAATAACCGCCCTTCCACTAAGAATCCATGGCTGAACGCTGTAACACCGCATCAGAAGTATGTTTTTTCACCGGATGATTTCAATCACACTTCAGAACAAACAAAAGCTTTTGTCAAACGCAACCTGAAATATCTGTTAGATACTTACCACATCGACGGTTTCCGTTTCGATTTCACCAAAGGTTTCACACAGAAACAGACAACAGGTGATGATGATTTGGCGGCAACCGACCCTGCTCGTGTATCAGTACTGAAAGAATACTACGAAGCCGTAAAAGCTGTCAAAGAAGATGCAATGGTTACCATGGAACATTTCTGTGCAAATGAAGAAACAACTTTAGCCACAGAAGGAATTCATTTTTGGAGGAATATGAACCATTCTTATTGTCAGTCGGCTATGGGCTGGAAAGATAATAGTGATTTCTCCGGATTATATGACACCACCCGTCCGAATCAATTTGTGGGCTATATGGAAAGTCATGACGAAGAGCGGTGTGCCTATAAACAGATTGAATACGGAAATGGAGCCTTAAAAACCAACCTGTCCGAACGGCTCAAACAGTTATCATCCAACGCCGCATTCTTCTTTACGGTTCCAGGTCCGAAAATGCTTTGGCAATTCGGCGAAATGGGGTATGATATTTCAATAGACGAAAATGGACGTACCGGAAAGAAACCAGTCCTTTGGGAATATCAGACAGAGCGTAAAAGCTTGGTAGATATTTATACAAAACTAATCACTCTACGGACAACACACTCCGATTTATTCAACGCTTCTTCTCAATTTACCTGGAAAGTCAGTTATAATGATTGGGATAATGGACGTACACTGACATTGAAAGCTGTGAATGGGAAACAACTTCATGTGTATGCGAATTTCACCAATGCATCTATCGATTATACTATTCCTGAAGGTACATGGTATCTATATCTGGAAAATGGGAATCCCGTGGAGGGAGAAAAAAAGATCAGTGTTCCTGCACACGAGTTCCGCTTATACACCAACTTTGCCGAATAACGAGCGGGTGTTTTGAGCAGAAAGGAAGATTTAGATTTGCGTATAAGCCAAAGTTCCGTTGTCCCGAAGCGGCTGC
>ENA-USUA01000856-USUA01000856.1-human-gut-metagenome-genome-assembly--contig:-NODE-856-length-16289-cov-3.912287_pt1 | contig 16289 bp, 10 predicted proteins | sample MGYA00250057_ERZ773390 | MGnify/ENA primary metagenome ERZ773390 (study PRJEB29103, sample SAMN06111941) | human gut metagenome | biome: human gut; feature: ankylosing spondylitis patient; material...
TTCAAATTCAACTTTAATTAAGAATGTTGCAATGCAAGTAGATGTTTATATGCCAAATCCTTGGAATAGTGGAATGTTAGCATGGCGTATGGATAAAGATGGTGGAACTCTGAATTCTAATCGTATCATGAATATTGCTCCATGGACAGTCGGTAATCCCTTTGATTTTGACGGAGAATGGCATACATTTACTTATAAACTCACAGACTTTGTTTTGAGTACAGAAGTGAAAGAAACCTATACTTTAGAAACTTGGTTGGCAGAGTATGCTATGAAACGAAACTCTACAACCGGAATTTGGAGTCCGTGTATTTCCCTGTTTATTTTAGAAAAAGATGAACCGGAAACAATGACATTGGGGGTTTGGTTAAGTAAATATGCCGCTACTTATACTGCATTGTTGACTTTTATTAATTACAATTATATGTATACTGGTCAGACACCAGATTCACAGTGGAATTGTGTTGATATTACTGATTTTGAAATGGGGCTTGCCAACATGCGTTTGGTTCCACTTACACCTGTGGCTTTTGAATAATCATTTAATTGTGAGATAATAATGAGAAATCTTTTATTAGTTTTTTGTCTGTTCGCCGCAATAGCGGCGAACGCAAAAGAAGAGCCTATTCAACTTTTCCCTCGGACGTATGGGTATTTCTCCAGAGGAGACAGCGAAACACAGACGATTACTTATGACCATGCTTACGGACAGTACGGCTGGAAAAACACAAAAAATGTGGATCTTTCCGTTTATAATCATATTGTTTTAGAGATAGAGGCTACAGACTCTCGTGTGGAAATCTATGTACTTTATGAAGGGCTTGAAAAGAGCACTTGTATAGGGGGGATAGATGCCGGAAAAACGAAAGCCGTTTGTGAACTTGAACATATAGATAAGGTGCAGGCGATTTACATAGCTAAATCAAAGGTAGGTATAACCAAGATTGTCAAGTTTGTGCTGACAGATGAAATAGATTAAGTATTTATTTGTTGAAAAAAACAGCCCTCGCTACGGAGTTATTCTCCGCGCGAGGGCTGTTTCTGTGTATAATCTATCTTGTGTTCAGGTAATACATCGTGATTGGTGTTTTTTTTATTATCAGCCTTGCTTTCTTGTCAAGTAGCTTGTTTGCAAGCTGATTAAGTAGGGAGGTATAAGAAGAGAAGCAGGTATAGTTGCGTTGGGATACCGGTATTGTTCCATTAAAGTACCGGTATCATTAATTTCCCACGGCCGTGACAAGATCTTCCCACGGCCGTGGTAGGAACTCGTCACGGCTGTGGGAAGAAGCTACCACGGCCGTGAAGAATTAAGTATACCGGTATCCTGATCGAACAATAGTTATTGAATGATATAAGTATGCCGGTTGTATGACGGATGTTTAATGGCGGCTTTTCTTGAAAGGTAAGTAAAGCTGGAAGGATAGGAGATATGGGAGAGCAAAATCATAAAATAATAGGCTGACAATAAAACTTATAAAATGTTATTGTCAGCCTATTGTCAGGGCTTATTGTCAGCATCTAAAGGGTTGAAAATCATTTATCTAATGAATAGGAATGACGGCTGACAATAAGAACTGCAAAATTTATATGTAAATACAATCAGTGATGTAGTTATTAACTCATCTTTGCATTGATTGGATTGAGCTTTTTTATCTACTTTCTCTCTTACTTTTCGATTCGTTCATAAACAGATAAGATTTCTTATAGCCTCCGTAGTCTACGACTAACTTTTCCAGCACGATGCCCGGATCAAGAGGTTTGAAAGTGATTGTTTGCATACCGTCTGATGTATTCGGTACATTCAGTTTTGCTTTTTTCTCAACGATGCGTCGTGCGACTGTCGGATAGTATATGCTGTATACATTTTCAGGAAGCCCGTTTAAGTTATGATTGAAATTGATCGTCTGATCCTTTCCTCCTTCAAATCCGATACTATACTCATGTCCTTTGCGATCGTGGAAAGCAAGAGTTGATTTTACTATCACATGGACAGTCACCTTGTCAATTCCTTTAGGCAACTTTATCTTGTAGGAGATAGAAGCTCCGTCAGTTGGTTGTGTGTAAGGCATCAGAGCCATGCCACTAAGGGTACGCCCCATATAGGGAATCACTGTCCATTCCGTATCAGGCGCTGCTTTAGCGCTGTAGTAATGTTCGGCTTCTATGGCTATATATCCGTCTTGTCCGGTGAATACGTATCCGCCGACAGCCTTTTCCGGATTTTCGATTCGGTAGATTTTAGGCAGTGTATCAGCGGGGAAGTTATCATTCCATGAGGTATAACCGATATGTTTCTGAATCATCATATTCTTCCATTTGCCGCCGGACATAATGTTGTTATAATCGTCACTCAACGCTTTATCCCGTGCAAAAGCCTGTTCCACTTTATCTGCCCATTCGTTAGCTTGCGGATTGTTTTCTTTATACAATTTATGGTTCATGGCTTGTGCATAATACATTTCGTACAGGTTTGCCATGGCTTGAACGGGGAAGAGGATTAATTGCTTGTAAGCATCTTTATATTCCGGTTTCAGTGATATGTATTGTCTCAAAGCTTCCGCTTCCAGTTTCAGATATTCATCAGATACTTGTTTCCATTCGCCGGTCTCCAGGTTATAAGTATTCCGGTCGAGCATTTCTCCCGTCACGCGGCCGTTGTATTTGCTGTACAGGTTTAAGATTCGCATGGCTTCATCCGCCTGGTCTTCGCCAAACTGCTGTGCGCAGAAACGACGGGGATGATCCAGCAAGTTGGAGACGTTGAATTGCTTGGGATTCCATGCCATATCCATGAAGAGCGTGATCGGATATTCCATTGGTTTCAAATCGCCTACATTCAGTATCCACAGCTTTTCTACTCCATAATCGTATGTGAGTTGAAGTTGCTCCCACATATTTTGTATAGGGGTTACGTTCAGCCATTTAGAGTTTCTCGGAGCACCTACGTAGTCTACATGGTAATACATGCCCCAACCGCCCGGATGCTTGCGTTCTTTGGCATTTGGCAGGCGGCATACATTGCCCCAATTATCATCACACAATAGCATGATAACATCATCGGGCACACGCATACCTTTATCGTAATAATCCAATACTTCTTTATACAACGCCCATACTTGCGGAGTCTCTTTGGCCGGACGTTTGGTGACTTCTTCAATAATCTTGCGCTGATTCTTGACTACATTCTCCAGAAGTTTCACATTGGTGCTTTTACTCATGGCTGCGTCACCGTCTCCGCGCATACCGATGGTTACGATATCTTCTGTACCCTGCATCCGTTCGATGCCTTCACGGAAAAACTGATCGATCACTTTTTGGTTAGTTGTATAATCCCATGCACCATATTCTTTGCGCTTGCGTGACCATTCCTGATGGTTGCGTGCCATCGGTTCGTGGTGGGACGTGCCGATAATGACTCCCATTTCACTTGCTGTTTTACTATTCTGCGGGTCGTCAGCATAGAAAGCCCAGCTCCACATGGCCGGCCAAAGGAAATTACCTTTCAGGCGTAGTATCAGTTCACACACCCGTGCATAAAAACGATGGTCGCCGTAGTTGGTGCCGTATGTGTGTTTTACCCATCGGGTAAGACACGGCGCTTCATCATTCAGAAAGATACCGCGATAGGTTACGGCCGGCTCTCCGTCCGAGTATTGTCCGGGTTTAATATATACATTTGCTTGTTTCATGACGGGAACATCTGCCCACCAATACCAGGGAGATACTCCCATCTGTTCAGAAAGCTCGTAGATACCATAAATAGTGCCGCGTCTGTCGCTGCCGATGATAACTACCGCTTCATCTATTCCCTCGCAAGGATTGGCGATGACTTGCAGGATGTATTTTTCATTTTTTCCATCCAATTCCTTTTTGTCTATTTTGCCTGCTGACATCAGCTTCTTTATAAAAGGAGTGCCATAAGTACCTGCAATGATACACCGTTTCGAACTTGTGCTTGTTAAGAGTTCGGGCTTTTTTCCGCATACTTGCAGTATGTCTTGTTGAAGATTGCCGGCAGCAATCATTACCCCTTTGTCTTCGGAAGAATCTATGTATATCGGACAAGGAACTCCGTTGGCAACCAACGGAAAATGATTACCGGCCGGTGTGAATATTACAAATTGTTCAGCGGCAAATGCCGCTATACTCACAACAGAGAGGTAGAAGAATAGAAATAACTTTTTCATGGTTTCAATATTTAGTAATTTGTTGTTAATCATTGATCTTATGTTTCACAGTAACCGGATATTCTATTTGTTGATAATTGCTAATTGGAAACTGGATGCAGGAAGTCCTTCTGTATTATAGATGGAAGAGGGTGGATTGTTTTCCCATGCATAGCGGATGCTTGCCGGTATTCCTTTTCCGTTCCATAAAGCAATTACTTTATCCCCTTCGGTATAGGCCTCTACAAATTTATATTTTCCATCATTGGCAGCAATGGCAATGCCTTCTAATGATTTAGCTTGCTTTAAAGAGCCTGTTCCTTGCCTGAAAGAGATAACGATCCGACCGTTTTCTTTTAATTCGGCAGCTTCAGCCATAGGCCCTTCCGCTACGATATTCTTCTCACCGAAAGAAAGTTTATTCATTTGAAGCACACAACGGTGTGCCAAGTCTTTTTTGTTGAGTGGATGAATATCATTACTTTCACCTAGATCAATGGCAGTGGCCAGTCCGACATTCTTTAACTGGAGACTTGCCTTGCGTTGTGCTTCACGTACTTGTGCGTTGCCACTTTCTACAGGCACTTTGCTTCTTTGTTGGTAATTCGCAAGTTGCACAATGACGAAAGGCCGGTTTTTATTGTTCCATTGGGTACGCCAGTCGTTTACAAGATCAATCAGATGTCTTTCATAATGTTTGCTACCTTCAGGACCCGTATCCGACTCTCCCTGATACCAGATTATGCCTCGTATTCCGTAGTTGCGTAGCGGATGAATCATACTATTATATAGTCCGGTGGGTTCATTTTGGAATCCGATAGTGGAAGGAATACGCTTCATTGTACAGCCTATTTTATGCTGCCACATAGCGGTCAGCGGAATTGTCTGACCGGCTATTTCCAATTGGTAAGGCTTCCCTTTTACAAATTCCGGACGTCCGGCACTGCTGACAAGGCGGATGACAATCTCGTTTTCACCGGCACGGAGTAAGTCTGTCGGGACTTGGTAAATACGCGGAGGATATTGATAACTTGTTCTTCCTACACAGATACCGTTTATATAGGTAGCATCCGAGTCTTTTAGTGTTCCCACGCGTAAAACAGCTTGTTGTCCGGCTAATGATTCGGGTATGTTAATTCGCTGGCGGAAGTAATGGACTCCATTAAGAGGAGTGTTCCAGCTACCTCCCCAATTGGAGTTGAATACATCCACTTTTTTCCAATCTGAAGCGTCGAAACCGTCACTTGTCCATTTTTCTTTGTTCCCAAGGTCATTTGCCGATTGCTGTCGATGCCATTGATTCACTTGTTCTTTTTGGGCGTTCTTCACAGAATCCGGATAATCAGGATGGAAGTACTGTGGGGACTGGAGCTTTTCCCGGAATCTGGCATATTTCTCGAGTGACTGGCGGGTAGACCATGATGCTATGTTTGTCCCTCCCCAGCTACTATTGATAATGCCAATTGCAACTCCTTTTTCTGCCTGCATTTCTTTTGCAAAGAAATAACAGAGGGCTGCGAAGTCCAACGTATTCTCCCGGGTACAGATTTTCCATTCATTATTGCTATCTTGTTGAGGCTCGATAAAGTTGTAAGCGTACGACGTTTTGGTATAACGGATCAGATTGTTTTCATACGACATGATTTCATCCCTGTATTTATCCATGACACGCTTTACGGTAAGTTCCATATTCGATTGTCCGCTGCATAGATACACGTCGCCTACGTATACATCTTGTATTATTTTCTGGTTGACTCTCAATTCGTAGGGACCTCCGGCCTTGTGCTTCTGCAGGTTGACCGCCCATTCTCCTGTTTGGGAAGCCCGGGTTTTGTATTGCTTTCCGTTGAATTCAATAACAACAGTTTCTTTAGGATCTGCAAAACCCCATAATGGGATAGGGGTGTCACGTTGTAAAACCATCTTGTCGGAAAAGATTCCGGGAAGTCTTACTTCTGCCTGCATTCCTATTGTATATAACAGCAGGCTCAAAATGATGCAAATGTTCTTCTTCATAAATATTATATTTAGCGAGATTATCTTCTTTGTGTCTCAAATTCCAGGAATGGTTTATTTTTCGTCTGTACTGTGACACGATGCAAAGATAGTTGGTATTGATAAGAACGGGCTTTGGGTATGTTTCAATTATTTATTCTGTTGATACCAATCTACTATTTCTTGAAGTTTTTTTCTTTGGGGATAAAATGAAGAAGTGTGAACAAACCGGTTTGTTCAATAAATGTTTTTGATTTTGTTTCAAAATCTTTTTGTATTGTATCTATGAGACTGTCGGATGAATAATAATGGTTAATGTGTCATATTCCGTATTAATAAGATTGGTATATGATGCGTATAATAAACTCTTGATTAAACAAGAGTAAGTAGAGATTTTAATGATCTTGAGAATATCGGTAAGCGTCAATCGCTTTTTTTACAGAACCGTGTAACAGCAATAATTTTTGTGCATGGTCATGATCTAATCCCAGTTCCTCCATAATCATCCTGGTTCCTCTTTCTACCAGTTTATGATTACTAAGTTGCATGTTTACCATCTTATTTCCTTTTACCCGTCCGAGTTGAATCATCACCGACGTGCTAATCATGTTCAGAATCATTTTCTGTCCGGTGCCTGATTTCATTCTCGAACTTCCTGTGACATATTCCGGACCGACAATCATTTCGATGGCGACATCTGCTTCTGCCGCCATCGGAGAATTCGGATTGCTGGTGATGCAACCTGTCAGGATGCCATGCTTGCGGGCCTCCCGTAAGGCACCGATTACATAAGGAGTAGTGCCCGAAGCGGCAATGCCAATCACTGTATCTTTTTGATTGATATGATATTCCGTAAGTTCTTCCCATCCTCGGCTCATATCGTCCTCGGCACCTTCTACCGGATTGCGCAGGGCTGTATCCCCCCCGGCTATCAATCCGATAATCCAGGTTGGGGGCATTCCGAAAGTAGGAGGAATTTCGGAAGCGTCCAGCACTCCCAAGCGCCCACTGGTACCTGCCCCCATGTAAAAGATACGTCCACCCTGTTTCATGCGGGGTACAATTTGGTTGACGAGCTGTTCGATTTGTGGAATGGCTTTTTGTACGGCTAACGCCACCTTTTGGTCTTCCCGGTTAATGTCTTCTAATATTTCTCGTACGGACTTCTTTTCCAGATTGTCGTAGAGCGACGGTTGTTCAGTTATCTGCATATTGATAATGGCAATTGACTAAAAATACAAATTACAAGGATTGAGATGAAGCGGTATGATATAAAATTAACCCCTCCATCGGACTTTGCAGAATCTTTCCGATTCTGATTCCTGTCTCTTGTGCAGCTTCTTGTAATATCTCCCTGTAGCAGTGAGCCACTGATCCGATAAAATGTACAGGGTACTGCGTGTAATCATATTGCATTACGTTTCTTCGGAAGAAAGCAATAAAACTATCAAGCACTAATTGTCGTATCCCCGGCTCTTCCAGATGTTGCGCTATAAAGGGGGAGAGACTTGCCAGAAAACGATTCGGGAAGGGTTGGCGATACACCCGGTCGATGATTTCGGGAGCCGTCAGGTCGAACTGTTTTAAGAAAGCTTCTTTGATGGCAGGTGGAAGCTGGTTCTTCAGGATGTCTCCTACCAGTAATTTGCCAAGGACGGCTCCACTTCCCTCGTCGCCCAAGATAAAGCCTAAAGGGGAGATGTTGTTGACAATCTCTTCACCGTTGTAGAAACAAGAATTGGAACCTGTGCCGAGGATGCAGGCAATCCCAGCTTCATGTCCGCATAGTCCGCGGGCAGCAGCAAGCATATCCGAGTTGGTTTTGATATTTCCGATCACGGGCAGGCTGTCGGCAATGGCCCGTCGGAGAACGGGAGCTCTTTCGGGAGTGCATCCTGCACCATAAAAAAAGACGGAGTTGATCGTTCCTTCCGGTAGTTGTGGCAAAAGGGAATGTGTCAGCTCTTGTTGAATCTCTTCTTCTGATTGGAAGAAGGGATTGATTCCTTTCGTTCCAATTCGTTTGATTGGGGTGTCGTTGAAAACGATGCACCAGTCGGTTTTGGTAGAACCACTATCTGCAATGAGTATCATATCGTTGAACTTTTTATTGTTTCTTTCCGAAAGAATCTTCCAGTCGGTTGCGAATCATGAATGAGGCGACGATACCGGGCAGGGTACAAATACAAACCCAGATAAAGAAGTTTGTGTATCCGAGATGTTCCTGTATCCATCCGGCAGGCATCCCCGGAAGCATCATGCCCAGTGCCATAAATCCGGTTCCGATAGCATAGTGCGCCGTTTTGTGTTCGCCTTCCGCAATATAAATCAGATATAGCATATAAGCGGTAAAGCCGAAACCATAGCCCAGTTGTTCGATAGCTACGCAAATGGCTATAAATATAGGATTATCCGGAGTGGCGGCAGCCATCCATACATATAATAGATCAGGAAGGTTGATAGCTAACGCCATAGGTAATATCCATTTTCTGAATCCGTCGCGGGAAACGAGGAAACCACTGATGATTCCGCCAACTAATAAAGCTATGACGCCTATAGTTCCATAGATCATTCCGACAGTTGCGGTAGATAAAGCTAGCCCACCTTTATCGGTAGCATCGAGCAGGAAAGGAGAAGCTATTTTGGCTAACTGTGATTCTCCCAACCGGTAAGTGAGAAGGAAAAAGAACATGAGACCCAGGTTCTTTTTCTTGAAGAAGGTGACAAAGGTCAGAAGAAAATCTCCCAACAATTTACCCGGTGTGAGTCCGGGACGTTTAATGTCCGAATCAGGATGGGGGAGAATCAGACGATGATAGATAGTAAGAGCAAGAAACAATCCTGCAAGAAGGTAGAATGTAATACTCCATGCCAAGGGAATATTGTTTTGTGATGTTTCCAACCATCCTGCCAGCATGACAAGAATTCCCTGCCCGAAAATGTTGGCAAGCCGATAGAAGGTATTCCGGATACCGACAAAGAAAGATTGTTCCTTATTATTGAGTCCGAGCATATAGAAACCATCTGCAGCGATGTCATGTGTAGCGGAGCTGAAGGCTAGCAACCAGAAAAAAGCAAGAGTCAACTGTACATAATGTGCAGTTGGGATAAAGAAGGCTATCCCTGCAAATCCGGCGGCGATGAAACCTTGCATGGCAATAATCCAAGCCCGTTTTGTTTTCACCAGATCGACGAATGGACTCCATAGAGGTTTGATAGTCCAGGGAAGATAGAGCCAGGAAGTGTATAAAGCTATTTCCGTATTGGATAATCCCAAACGCTTGTACATGATAACAGCAATCGTCATTACCGCTACATAGGGCAGCCCTTCTGCGAAGTAGAGGGTTGGTATCCAGCTCCAGGGATTTCTTTTTATAGTGGGTGTTGTCATGGCATTGTTCTTTTTTTCATTGATATTGTTTTTCGAGCGTACTGCCGGGGTAATAGTGAGACAGTATTTCTTCATACTTATAACCTTGCTCTCCCATTACGGCAGCACCAATCTGACAAAGTCCTACTCCATGTCCCCATCCGGCTCCGATAAGGATGAATCGTGAAGGATTTTTATCTTTTTTATGTCCCTTTTCTTCATATTCCTTGTCTATTACGAAGGCAGAACTATAAAGATGGGAAGTAGATAGGGTACGACGTATTTCCAGCTCTTTTCCGATAATAAGTGTCCGCAAGGTTCCTACAATCTTCAATCGGACAAGGCGTCCCGACGTTCCCCGTTCTATAGGAATTAAGTCCAGAATTTGCCCGAAATCAATCCCCGAACGTTGATGAATCAGGGTTGAAAGTTCTTGTTGGGAGTAGCAGACTTTCCAACGATAGAAGTCTGTCGTTTCCTGGTCATAGTTGTTTAAAACCTGGCTTAGAATCTTTTTGTCCTGCGTGTGGCAGAATGCGACAGGAGAAGTACGAATCCATTTATCAGCCTCCGTCTCTATTGTCAAATCGGGTAGTTGGTCTTCGATCTTACAATCCCGTTGACCGATGAGATAGGGGTGCTTTACGTTTTCCCAACAATTCTGGAACTCTTCAAAAGCCCCGCCGCAACATTTAGAGAAACGGGCATCACAAATCGTTCCTGCATACATCAATACTTCGCCCCGGGTAGCAGTGACTGCTTCGATAGCTTGTGGTGTTGAGGTACGTGTGATTCCTTGATACCGTTGGCAGTGATCGTCTGCGCATACGTCAAAGTTTTTGTGCGCTTCGTGGTCATACCATTTGATAAATTGAGAATCCGAAACGAAAGATGGAGAACAGGTTGCGCTATCCTTCTGTATAGACTTTCCTGTTTTCTCGTTCTTCATTTCCTGTTTTCTACTCTCTGTCTTACACTTATTCAACAGCCAACTTCGGGAAATAACAGCATGTGCCTTTAGTAGTTCTAAAGAAGCAGTAGCACTCATTTCTGATGAAATCACACTGATGAGATATTCTTCGATGGAAATAATATTGATAGCAGTAAGTTGTTCCCCTTCGATGATGATCTTTAACTCCCCTTTGAATTTCTGGACTTCTTTGCGTTCCCAATGGAAGTTGATTCCGATGGTCACATCTTTCAGTTCAAAGAAAGCATGTGCATTTTGTGGAGGAATGAAGGATAATTCGTCGTACTCTTTCCCTTGCCAATGAATCTTCCCATCCCGGTAAATAGCCTTTTGCATACCGGAGCTTTCTGTTTCGTCGGAAGAGATAAATTTTATAGGGAAAGAAAATTCAATCTCTTTCCCGGAAAGAATACCAACACTTATTAAGGGGACTCGCATATTACTTTATTACTATTTCTTTTTGAATAATTGATCGCATAGAGTATTTAATTGTTGGGGAGATAAACTTATCTCCTTGTAAATCTCTGTGAGTTTTTTGGCGTTTAATTTATCCATGTCTTCTTCTCTGACAATCGGGAATATGCCACCCATTTCTGCAACAGCCGGACTTATTAATAGCCCTTTTTCATTTGGGGTATAATAGCAATCGGGACGATGTTTTGAGCGTAGGAAAATGATGCAATTCCATACTTCTATTTCGTCACCTCCGAAATGGCTTATTTTATCGAGACCATACCAGGTTATCATGTTGATTAAAGGTTCCTTATCCGAATAAATGATGGAAAGATTTTGGTAGACCTTTTCAAATTGTTGCATTAAGTCAACTTTCAGACCTGATGTCATACCTATGCAAGTTGTGAATACATTGTCTACATAAGTTGTTACGCCGTTTTCATTTTCTAATATACTCTTCAAGAAATTCAGCGCAAAAGGGTTAGTCAGTTCTTCTTCTTTTCCTGCTGCCTGGAAATGCATGTGGTCAGGGGCGGAAGCACCGCACTCCGGTCCGTTATAGAGTATATAGAACTCGTCCAGGTTTTCAGCTAAGTGAAGCATATCTTCAAAACGTCCTTTCATGCTTTGTGGAGTGTGTTCCTTGTCGATTATTGTCAAGTGACGCTGAAAAATGGGGTAGGGGTTGAGGCATACCTCATAATGTCCGAATGGTAGATATGTTTGCTCTGCGGGGCGGTTTTTCCCGCATAAGAAACAAGGCCTTTCCTGGATAGAACGACTATCTGTTTTTGCCATGGTCGAGAGGATGCGTTGAGGATTCGGGAAAATTCTAACTTTCATCTCTCTATCTTCTTCCTTCAGTTTCAATACTTTTTTCTTTTCCAGATTTTCTTCCAACGCTTCATAGTTCCTTTTCGCAAGTTCCCAGTTTTCTTTTTGGTTTTCTATCATTTCCTCTACAAGTTCCTGAAACTCTTCATCAATAGTATGCATCTGGATTCTGCCCTTAATTTCCCATGTGCGGATTCGGTCTTTGTAGAAGTTGTTCCGATTGACTTTTTCTGTGCTTAATGCGGCGTCAGAGTTACCTTCCCAACGGCGACAGAGGTATATTACATCATAGATACGTCCGATCTTATACTCCCGTGAGATTCGTAATCCTATGGCGTAATCTTCACCATAGCTGGTATTCGGCAATTTGATATTACGAAGAATAGGAGTGTAGAAAGCTCGTGGAGCACCCAAACCATTGATACGTAGAGCGTTGTTCTTTCCATTTTCCGGTGTCCACTCTTTGTGGTCAATGATACCGGGGGGTATTTCGTTCAGTTGGAAGTCGGTCATTAGATAGGTACCTATGACCATTGCGCAGCTTTCCTTATAAAAGGTGTCTACGATTTTCTGTAAAGTGGATTCATCTTTATATAAATCGTCACTATCTAACTGTATAGCGAACTTTCCGCATTTTTCGTGACATATACCCTTGTTCCAGCACCCTCCTATACCTAAATCATGTTCTTGGGGGATGATATGGATCAATCTTTTATCGCTACTTAGTTCTTGGAGAATTTCCGTCGTTCCATCGGTGGAATGATTGTCGATAACAATAATGTTAAAAGAGAAAGTGGTCCGTTGGTTTAAAGCCGAATTGACAGCATCGCGGATTGTATGAGCACGATTGCGTACAGGGATGATGACAGATGCCTCGAATTCAAAGTTTTCGCTGTGAAGATTTACAGGCCGTGAAGAAGTAGGCATGAAATAAGCATCAATACATTTCAGGTATTCGGTGCAGGCAGCTTCCATTTCAATTTGTACTTCCCGATTTTTGGGGTTTACATAGTCGAATTGTTTCTCTCCGCTTTTTCTGGTATCTGTTTCAATTTCGGTGTATAGATATTCATTGATGTGCACAATTGAATATTTGTAAGAGATGAATAGACGCATAGCATATAGTCCTGCGTATTTGTACTCTTCACGCAAAGCATCTGCTATTTTAGTGAAGGCAGAAGAACTGAATAGAAGCATGGAACCGAAATCGAAATCATCCCGGACGCTTCCTAATTGGTAGTCAATGACAGGTGCTTGTTTAAGTTCTCCGTTAATCAGCTGATAGTGGTCGGCATAAACTATTCCATTCTTTTTATCGTTCTCCATGATTTGCACCATGCGTTCCAAGGCATACAGTCCCAGTTTTAATGGAGTTTGTTTCAAGTAGAACAGAGTATATTCCGTATTGGCATTGGCTGCAATTGTTTTCATTGTGTCTGTGGAATAGAACCCTTTAACAGAGAGATATTCACAACCCGGAAGAGCTTTCTTACCGGGCTCCGAACCTAATAAATAGATCTTATTTACTAGCTCTGACACTTGTAGTTCCTTTACTGTCTGCATGGTATCTTCCGGAGTGCCGAAAGGTATGAAGCAATTAATTTTCTTCTTCATCTTCATCTTAATATTAAAGAACTGTCGTATTGTCCATCGTTGATTTCTTTCGAATGAGGAAGCAAAGTCCGATGAAAGTAAATGCAGCGTTAAATAATAGCAGCTCGTAACTAATTTGGTAACCGTTGAACCATGCTTCCGAATTTCGTTGCAGGATATAGCAAAGAATAGGAGAAGCGATAGCTACCAACGGAATATATTTATCATAAACTTGTTTCTTGGTGAAGATGCCGAAAGCGAACAACCCTAAGATAGGACCATACGTATAACTGGCCAATGTGTAAATCGCATCAATCACACTGGTGTTGTTCAGCAAATTGAATACAAAAATGACTGCCCCCATCACAACTGCCATACCGATATGTACCTGTTTGCGTATCTTGCTAAGTGCCGCCTCTCCTTTTATCTGTGCATGTAAAATATCTACAGTAAAAGAAGTGGTCAGTGCCGTCAAGGCAGAACCCGCTGCAGAATAGGCGGAGGCTATCAGTCCGATAATGAATAATATTCCGACTATGCCGGGAAAATAATTTCCGGTAGCGATCATCGGAAACAACTCGTCGCTTTTTCCCGGATTCTCAATGCCTTGCTGTGCTGTGAACGTATATAGCAGTACTCCCAGCATCAGAAAAAGCAGAATGACAAAGAACTGTGAGATTCCACTGGTAATCATATTTTTCTGCGAGTCCCGGAAGTTCTTGCAGCTAAGATTGCGCTGCATCATATCCTGGTCGAGCCCGTTCATGGCAATAACGGTGAATACACCTGCCAGGAATTGTTTGAAGAAATATCGTTTGTCGTTGACATCGTCAAAAAAGAATGTCTTGGAAAAGTCACTATCTGAAATCGTACTAACCAGACCGCTGAAATTCAGATGCAGGCTGGAAGCAATATAATAGATGCAAAGTACAACCGACACTACCAGGCAGAATGTTTTTAGAACATCCGTCCATATCAATGATTTCACTCCACCGCGGAAAGTGTAAAGCCATACGATAAATACCGTAAGGATCACGTTCAACAGGAATGGGAGATGGAAAGGATCGAAGATAAGAAACTGCAATGTCAGGCATACGAGAAAGAGCCGGACGGCTGCCCCTAGCATCTTTGAAATAAAAAAGAACCAGGCTCCCGTCTTGTAGGAAGAGCTTCCGAACCTGTTCTCCAGATATTCATAAATGGAAACCAGGTTCATACGATAAAAGAGAGGAACGAGTACAAATGCAATGATAATTTGTCCTACTATGAATCCCAGCACCATTTGCAGGTAAGAAAAGCTGCTTGCCTGTACCATACCCGGAACGGAAACGAAGGTGACTCCGGAAATGGTGGAACCGATCATGGCAAAGGCAACGATATACCAGGCTGATTTACGGTTTCCTACAAAGAATCCTTCATTGTCGGCTTTGCGTCCTGCTATATAAGAGATAGTGAACAGGATGATAAAGTATGCCACAATAGTAATAGATATAACGGCTGGACTCATATCTGCTGTTTAAATTCGTTTGAGGATAAATATCCGGAACTTGTTTACTTTGCCTACAAATGTAGGGAATTTATCATAGATATGCATACTCTTACATATTTTTTATTCCGGGTGTGCCTCCGGTTGCATGTTTTGATGAATGCCAATTCTTATTGAGAGAGGGTAACTCCGGGGATTTCTTTTCGAGTGAAACGCCGGTTATTTTATCAATGGTGTGCATTTCATCTCTAAAACAACAAGTGTCAAAAGTATGTCCTGGTGCAGTCTCTTTACTACTTGAAAGTGCCAGATACCCGCCATTATTGTTCAGTGCCGGGAAGTTCGGTATAATTATTATATTTTCTCCACCGACTTTATGTTTCTGAACGACTCTGTTGAAGTATTTCGTGAAGCAAAGATATGCTTTGGCAGGAATGGTTAGGGGAGTAGAAGGACTTTCATTTTGAAGGATGGTAGTATTGTATATTGCCCCGTCTTTATACATCTTATATAGATAAAGTACCGGTAAAATGATAGCCTGTTCAGTCGGATTGTAGATTTCTATATATTCTGCACCATCAGTGGCATTATTATACATGATTTCATTGAAAAGAAGCATACCTCTCACATCTTTCGGTAATTCGGGGGTGTTCGGATTATCTGGAATGTCTGTTCCGGGATGATCGGGTGTTTCATCAGGTGTAGTGTCCGTTTCTACGTTATTAGATAGCTGTATGTGATGAAATGTAAATCCTTTACAGCGGGTTTTGGTGTAAATGCAGTATATACCGCAGTAGCGGGAAGTTTGTATATCGGTATCTTTTATTTGTTTTTCTTTTACGTATTCATTCTCGGATTCACGTCGTGTCCAAAAAGTCCAGTAACCATTATTGTCACGTTCTACTTTTATATATAGTTTCGGTGAAGAGTCTCCTTTCATCAACTCTCTTCCCGAAGCCAGTAGTTTAGATTGGTCTCCGTTTTGACGATAAAGAGTTACATTATCTTTGGCTCCTCCTATCTGAATATAATAACCGTTTAAATTACCGGAAAGAATGTTTGAGGAAGAAGTCAGATAAAATCGTGCATAATTGTTAGCGGAAGGATTAAAGGTGAGGTGAACTCCAAATTCCCAACGGGTATTTTTTACAGAGGTGGAAGGAATGGTGACATAAGCTGTTCCGGCGTCTTCGTATGGATCATTCAGATGGATTCCTTCTTTAGAATTGATGGTGAATTTGTCCATCTCTCCTTCCCAGGGAAGTTCGGAGGTAACTGTATCCTCTTCCTCTGAATCTCCTTTTTCTTCGTCATTAGCAGGGAGCGAACAATTATAGAACAAGCCAAAGCATCCGACAACACAGAATACACGGGAGCAGAAGTCACTTCGGAAGGATTCCAGATATACGGCTTGAATCC
>ENA-USUA01000862-USUA01000862.1-human-gut-metagenome-genome-assembly--contig:-NODE-862-length-16215-cov-274.633536_pt1 | contig 16215 bp, 11 predicted proteins | sample MGYA00250057_ERZ773390 | MGnify/ENA primary metagenome ERZ773390 (study PRJEB29103, sample SAMN06111941) | human gut metagenome | biome: human gut; feature: ankylosing spondylitis patient; material...
TGGAATCGAATCTGAGGTTATAAACCCTGTCATAATAAGGTTCATGGTTAATGGAAGCCATGCGGAAATTCAGCAGAAACGAATGCACCACGGCAAGCGTCACCATACCGATGGCAAGCGACAGGATGCTGCCCAGAGTTTGCACCTTGTACTTGAGAATGTTGCGCAGGGCAACCTTCAGGTTGTGTAATAACATGTTCATATTTTTAAGTCTTTATATAATTTATTTACGTGAAAGATTGAATTTTATTATCTATGATGGATGATGATTTTTGATAATCCAAGATAAAAGTCTATCTCAAATCTATCTCTTTTTCGCTGGCAATTTGAGTATATCCGCTTACGATAACCTTGTCGCCCGGCTTCAAGCCGGAAGTAATTTCGAATTGCTGCGGATTCTGTCTGCCAACATTGATATTCACCCGCTGCGCCTTCTTGCCATCGTCAGATACCCGGAATATCCAATATCCGTTGGTCGTTTGGAAGAAATCACCATTCGGAATCACCAAGGCTTGTTCCGGCTTGCCCAATTCCAACAGCACCCGATAACTCTTGCCCAAACGGATATTGGCGGGAGTCTTGCCGCTGAAAGTTAATTCGCAGACAAACTGATGGTCTTTCACCTCAGGAATCACCCGCGATACACGAAGCGGAAACTGATGACCATCATACTCGATATGGGCAGGAAGTCCGGCGATAACGCGGTCGATGTAATACTCAGCCAGCGAAACCTGCAGTTTAAACTGGCTCATCACCTTGATCTGTCCGATGCTCGCCCCGGACGAAACCTGCTGACCTTGGGTTACCCCCAAATAACTCAGTTGTCCGCTTACGGGAGCCCGAACCACCAACTGCTGGGTGCGGCCCTTCATTCTCAATAATTTCTTGTTGGCTTCCATCCGGTTGGCAGCAATCATCTCGCGCTTCAATCGGGTAGATACGGAATCATGCTTCAGGTTTTGCATCTGCAAGAGCACCTTCTGCCGCTGATATTCGTAATCTTCCTCAGCCACCTCCAGTTCCGCCTTACTCTTGATGCCCATGCGATATTCCTCTTGGCTCTGCTTGAGCGATTTCTTCAGGCTCGCCATCTGATGCTGGGCATCCAAGGCTTGCTGGCGCAGGTTGATGGTCTTCTGCGTCATCTCAATTTCCTGTTCCTGACAGTTGCGAAGCTTACTGCTCCATGCATCCTGCTCATCATCGATAGAATGATAGAGTTCCGGATTCTGAAGCACCAGGATGGTATCGCCCTGCTGCAGCATGGCTCCTTCTTCTGCCACCACCCGCTCCACGAATCCATTCTCCATCGCATTCACCTGGATGGTCTTGAAGGGATACACCAGTCCTTCAACATCTACATACTCCCAGAAAGGAGCCTTCTTTACTTCGGCTATCACCACGCTATCCATATCCACCCTTCGGGTGCCCGAAGTAACGATCAGGAAAAGGGCATAGACCAGGATGGCGATGCCTGCTGCACCCGACAAGATAGGATAGCGGTAGCGGATATACCAGGGTTTCGGTTGTTTCTTTATATCCATATTGTTCTGTTGTTATTCATTTCACCTTATTTATAGGAAAAGATTCTATAGGAAGTTCTTCCTTTAATTCTTTATTGTGCTCGAAATCGAATCCCGTCATGCTTCGGAGCGTATAGTAAAGACTCCAGTAAGTTCGCATGGTCGAGATATAATTGCGCCGGGCAGCATCTTTCTCGCTGATGGCTGCATTCAGGTCGAGTATCGAGTTGCGGCCCATGATGTAGAGTCGGCGCGCCACCACATGCCGCTTCTCGGCACGCTGGTCGGTGAGCGATGCCACATGCACCTTTCGGGCTTGCATGTTAAACTGCAACACCAGTTTTTCTACGTTCTGGTAGAAATCCCTCATGCCTTGCTCCACCTGCGTCTGGGTAAGCGCCAGCTGCGATTTGGCTTCTCTTACCCTACCCTTTCCCCGTCCCCAATCCAATATCGGAAGGGCGATGGTGATGCTTGCCGATTGCTGACTCATCGGACTGCGATAGGCGGCACCGATGTCGGCTCCCGTCTGCGAGAGTCCGAACTGCATATAGAGATCCGCCTTCAATCCGGCGTTGGCACGAGCCTGCGCCAACCGGCTTTCGCTCTCCTTCTGGATACGACGGTAATAATCGGGATCCGGACTGTTCAGCAAAGCCCAATCTATCGCCCGCTGCAAAGGAACCTCAAAGGCAGGCACCTCTTCCGGCATCACCAGACAGATGTCCTGCGATTGTTCCAATCCCAGAAACGAGCGGATGGTCTGCATCTTCTCCCGCAAAGCCACCTGCGCATCCATCACGTTGGTCTCCTCGTTCAGTCGGTTGATTTCCAGCTGCAGCATCTCGTTTTCCGAAATCGTTCCATTCTCATATCGCCCCTTCGCCATCTGATAAAGCGTATCAGCAGAAGCAAAGTTCTGTTTTGCCATCTCCCATTCTGCCTGCGCCGAAGCCAGACCGAAGAAATGCTCACAGGCTTTGGCCGATACAATCTCCAGCGTTTCGGCATATCGCTTCTTGGATTCCCGGAACCGGATAGGTTCTATCCGGCGATTCCATTTCAGCGAGTTATAGCCAAAAAGACTCTGCTCGTAACCCACGATAAAGGGCTGACTACTATAGGCTGTTATCTTGTTGTGCAACTCATCCAAGCGGTTGAGCGAACTCTTCACAAAAAGACTACCCCCCGTCAGGGAGATATTCTGGTTGATTTTCAGAGTAAGATCGGCTCCCAACTGGTCTTGCTTCAGGAAGAGAGCCGTACCATCCGACTGGGTAATCTTATTCACCTCCTTATTAATATAAGGTGAAGACGAAAGGGAAAGCGAAGGCAGATAGTTGGCCTGATGATACCGATAAGCCCAGTAAGCAGACAAAAAGGTATTGCGGGCACTCTGCACCGATGGCGACTGCCGCTGCGCCATCGCAATGGTAGCCGCCAAGTCGAGCTGCAAAGTGTCGGCTTGAACATTCAGGGCTGCAAGCGTCCATACTATGAATAGGTAATTCTTTATCTTCATGATGATTTCTTTTGCAAAAACTAATACAAAAGCCATGCCACAAAGATAAAAGCGTGATTATCAGGATGATAAGAAAATTTAGAATATTGAAAAGCGTGCGAAACCGCACGAAACGTGTGCGATTTCGCACGGTGCGCACATTCTCAATATGATAGATATCTGTCTCTATCAGACAGGAAGCACCACGCTAAAGGTGGTTTTATCATCAGGTTTTGATGAGGCGGTGATGGTGCCACCATGCAGGGTTACTATCTGCTTGCAGATACTCAACCCGATGCCCGAACCACTCGTCTTGGTAGTAAAGAACGGCACAAAAATGCGCTCCATCACCTCTGGTAGAATTCCCTTACCATTATCGGTAATGGAAATGATGAAATCTCGCTTATTGCTGGAAAGATGGGTTGTAAGACAGACGAAAGGAGCCTCTTCCTTCTCCACAGCTTCCTGCGCATTCTTCAGCAGATTAATCAGTACCTGCTCAATCTGCGAACGATCTATCTGCACAATCTGGTCTTCATTTTCTATCTCATAATGGAATATAGAATCCGGATAAAGATGCTGCAAATCTGCTACCAGGTCGCCAATCCTCACATCCTCAAACTGAGGTTTCGATATGCGTTGCAACTTGCGATAGTTCTCCACAAACTGCAACAAGCCATTGCTTCTCCGGTTGATGGCTTGCAATGCCATCAGCAAATCATCATGCTCCAGCGTATTCTGCTCCACCCCTTCGCAAAGCGTATCAGCCAAAGAGATGATAGGAGTTAGCGAGTTCATGATTTCGTGGGTCAATACCCTCACCAGTTGCTGCTGCGCATCCGTCTCATTCTTCTGAATCACCGGTTGCACATTCTGCAAGGTATAAAGGCGATAGGCAAAGCCCTTATTAAAGAAGTTGACCACGCTCAATACAAAGTCAGCCTTCCCCGCATGCTGATTTCCGGCATCCAAAGCCTTCTTGCCAGCTGCAGACTCGTTGGTCTTGGTCTCCAATTGTACCAGTTTCTGCAATCCCGGCTTCAGCTGCATCATCATTTCCGGAAGCGCCCCATCCAGCACCTGCAAATCCTGCAAGTGCTGAATCGAAAAACCGCAGAGTCCCTCCACGGCAGCCCGATTCATCCAATGCACCTTTCCCTGTTCATCCGCCACAATGAGAAAGGCATTGATGGTATCGAGCATTGTTCCGAAATACTGGTATTTCGCTTCCTGTCGCAAAGTGGTTTCCCGAAATTCATTCACCACTTCGTTAATCTGCTCTGCAAGATTCCGCTCTTCTCCCCTCAGATGATCCAACGAATACTGAAGCGAGAAGTCACGGGTGCGGATAGCCTCAATCAGTTGACGCATCCGCTCATTGCTCTTATGATTGAATAAGTTATTGACGATTGACATTGTTTCTAAAATTTCCGAAGCCTTATTAAACCCCGAGTTTGTCGATTTTCCTGTAAAGGGCGAAACGGGTGATACCCAGCAACTCTGCGGCCTGTGTAAGATTTCCATTACTCAAGGAAATGGCGCGCTTGATGGCTTTACGCTCCAAGGACTGAAGATTGAGCGAATCTATATTAACAGAACTTGATGAAGAATCTGATGAAGAAGCCGCCGAAACCACCACCGAATCCTCCAATCTGATATCCTCTGCAGCCAGTTCCGTCTTATCCCCCAACACAATCGCCCTCTCTATACAATGCTGCAACTCTCTTACATTCCCCGGCCAGGTATGTTTCAACAGCTTCTGCTTGGCAGATGCCCCCAGCCTCACATCGCCCACACTGTATTTCCCCGAATAAATCTTCAGGAAATATTCTGCCAGCAGAACGATATCCTCTCCACGATCACGCAGCGGTGGAAGATGAAGCTCGATGGTATTCAAGCGATAAAAGAGGTCCTGCCGGAATGTTCCTTCTCCCACCTTCTCACGCAGAGGGACATTCGTAGCCGCCAGAATCCTCACATCTACCCGGCTCACCTTATTGGAACCAATGCGCTGAGTCTCCCGCTTCTCAATCACCGTCAGAAGTTTCTGCTGCATCGGCTGGTTCAGATTTCCAATCTCATCCAGAAAGAGAGTTCCGCCATCCGCCGTCTCAATTCGTCCTTCCTTCGCATTCCTGGCATCCGTAAACGCCCCCTTCTCGTATCCGAAAAGTTCGCTCTCGAAAAGATTCTCAGGGATACAACCCAGGTCGATATTCACAAAAGGCTTCCTTGCCCTGTCAGAAAGCTGATGCAAGGCATGCGCCACCACATCCTTTCCCGTACCATTCTCTCCAGTAATCAATACGTTGGCATCTGTAGCCGCCACACGCATCATCTGCGCTTTCAGTTCCTTCATGGCAGGGCATTCGCCAATCATTCTCGAAAACACATCTTCAGAAGATGCAATAGACTTGGAATCAGAACATTGATTCATATTCAGATTCTGCTCTGACACCTTTTCGTGCAAATCCGAAGAATCCAGATTCCTTTCCCTACTCAGTTCCACGGCACTCTTCACCGTATCGAGCAGTTTGTTCCTATCCCATGGTTTCGGAATAAAGTCAATAGCTCCCGCCTTGATGGCCCTCACCGCCTTCTCCGTATCCACGTAGGCCGTGATAAACAGCACCACGCTCTTGGGGTTATGCGCCAGAATCTTCTCCAGCCATTCATACCCCTCTTCGCCACTGATGGCATCCCGATGGAAGTTCATATCGAGCATGATAACATCAGGCATAAACGAATCCATCATTCCGATGATTCGCTCAGGCGTATTGATAACTCTGATACCCTCCACGTATGGTTTCAAAAGCATATTGAGCGACAAGAGAACATCCTCATTGTCATCCACTATCAGTATCTTTCCTTTTTTCTCCACTGCCATCATTTTTGATTTTTAATTATTTTGCCCACAAAGTTACTGCAAAAAAACGAGATAACTCCAAAAACAGCATCATTTCTTCAAAAATTCTTAATACGAAGCAACTTTCAACCGCATTATCCCGATATTTTAAAGAAAAAGCGAAGAATTTTCCAAAAATATTTGGTGATTTCAAAAATTCGCTTTATCGTTGCATCCTAGTTATCAAAGAAATCTCGGGGTTGACTGGATTTGACGGCGAGATGAAATGGTACGTAAGCATGCGGAGGCTCGTTGGCTACCTCCTAAATCCTAGTGAACAAAAAATTAATTGGCGAAAATAACTACGCTCTCGCTGCTTAATCGAAGTACAGTAGATTAGCTTCTTTTACGACATCTCAATAGAATATCTAATAATTAACTATTGAGCCCACTTGAAAAAGTCATATTTACGAAAACGTGCTATTGATGGTCAATAAGTTACAAAGGTAAAAATATGATTTGTGACTTTTTTAAGTGGACTCACTTCTGAGTTAGCGAATTCATTTTTGTTGTTAGAAATATAGTTGAGATTCCATAATATTACATGGAATTCTCCGGAATCAGATTTGAATTCTGGTGCTTTATAGCCCATGAACTTTTCAAAATGCTCGTGTTCTTTGATGATTTTCTTCATACCTTATAAAATCAGCGTCTTGTTTGATGCAGAATTCTAAATAATTGGAGGTAAAAATGAAATAAGCTTCATGTGCTATCGAAACAGGCTTCATGTGCGATTGAAATAGGCTTCATTCGCCATTGAAGCCTATTTCATTTAGAGCAGAAGTAATCTTCCTCTGCCAAAAAGGGTATTTCTGTCAATATTTATAACCAAATTTTGCATACTGGTAAACTTGGAATCTAGCAACGAAAATAGGGAGTTTTGGGCATCTCGAATTCTCTATTTTTTGTTTCTAATTAAGCGAATGCCCTATAGTTGTACAACTATAAAGTTGTAGTCGTACGACTATATAGGCTATAGTCGTACAACTGTAGAGTTATAGTTGTACAACTATAGGGGTTATAGTCGTACAACTATAGAATTCCTATTTTAGCGCTATTAACCAACAAATCCATAATTCCTTGATTATTAGCATATTACCATTTTCTTCCATATTTTCAATATTCACAAAGAAATAAGAATCGTTTGAAAATACGAGAATCTCAGCAAGGGAAATGTATAAAAAATAAAACGACCCGCACATTTGAGTGTACCCATATTGACACTGATAGCCATTTTCAGCTTTGCAGTGTCAATCAGATATTCTATTGTTCAATACTTCCACCCAACTTGGCTTCCCATTCCTCTATTGTTGGCATCGTTCCCTCTAACTTTTCTGGATAGAATTTCTCCAAGTCATATTCTGATATTGCAATTGGCTGGCTACTTGATTCCAAAGCATATTGGGCTTGAATGCGGTCTTTTTCCTTGCAGATAAGTATGCCTATTGTTGGGTTGTCTCGACCCTCCTTACGAAGAAGATGATTGCAAGCTACTACATAGCCGCCAAGTTGCCCGACATCAGCAAAGGTGAAGGATCCTATCTTGACTTCCAAAACTATATAGCATGACAAATTCAAATTGTAAAAGAGCAAGTCGATAAAATTCTCTTTCTCTCCAATCTGCAAACGGTATTCCTTGCCTACGTATGCAAAACCTGTACCCAGCTCAGTTAGGAACTTGGTGATGTTGTTGAGCAAAGCATCTTTGAGAATACGCTCATTATATGGCTTGGTAATGCCTGCAAACGCAAAATTGTATGGGTCTTTTGTTATTTCTTGTACCAAATCACTATCGACATCAGGTAATGTTCGATTAAAGTTACTCAATGCTTTCCCTTGTCGTTCATACAGAGATGAGTCTATGAAATTATGAAGGACATTTCTACTCCAACCATTTGCCACTGTTTGACGGACATAGAAAAGAGCCTTTTGAGGCACTGTTAAAAACTTATCTATCAATAGCATGTGATGTCCCCATGGAATGGAGAATATATCTTTTTCTAATTGGTCAGCAAGTTGCTGATTAATTTCAAAGCTACTATTTTTTGCCCTATGTTGAGATGAAAAATCCTTCTTCTCTAATTGGTCTGCAAGTTGCTGACCAATTTCTGTATATGGTAGGTACATACAATAAAAATTCTTCATGTATAGAAGATTCTTCGGCGAGAAGCAAGTTGCCAAAGGGTTTGCTTCTTTTAAATCCTTGCTAAGATTTTTATAGAACTTACTACCCCATCGAGCCTCTGCTTTAAGGGCAACAATGTCTCTACCCAAACTCCAATAGAATTTGAGCATTTCTGTATTGACTTTCACCGCAGCCTTTATCTGGCTCTGGCGATAACGCTTGCATAGTTCCTTGACCCATTGCAAGTAATCTTTGTCCAATATGTTTATCGGTTTATTCATACCTTTATTCCTTTTCCACATTACTATTAAAGCTTATACAGCCCAACAGCTTCATAATCTCATTCTCCAAACAATGACTTTCTGTGAATTGTTGCACAAGCGTAGTTTTATAAAATGCAAATATAGTGATTTCTTTTAATAAATATCTGATTCAAGGCTAATCTTTAACAAGATATAACAAAGAAAGTTTGAGTAGTTACTTACAAACAATATAAAAATAAAACGACCCGCACATTTGAGCATCGTTGAGAGGCTTGGCGGGTTCTAGCGGGTACAAAGGTACGAAAAATATTCGAAACCTGCAATTTTTAAGGAGTTTTTTAATCTTGCAAGAATATATAAAACACAGAGTCAACTTTAAAAAGCCCTAAATTATATTTTTGTCTTTGTACCTATTGATATCCATAGGAACAATATCGTAAAAAGATTTTTCAAGTAAACACTATAATGTAAAATACTACATACTTTATATTTCTATTCTTACTCAACATAGTCTATTTAGAAAGGAATCACACTCATCAACAAAAATGTTTGTTAAAAATTAAAATAAGTACGCAACAAATTTGTTTATTTTGAAAAAAAGCTCTACCTTTACACGGTAAATTTTAAAATATAACAATTATGATAGACAATCCTTCATACAACGGTATTGGTTCTTACTCAAGAACCGTACTTCGAACAACTCGCAAAGAGGCAGAAGACCGAGTTACAACCCAACGTTCAACACCATCTACTCCCTCTCCACGAGGACATGCTTAAGAATTATGTTTGATTATAAAGACGCTCAATTTTATACAGATTATTTTTCTTCTCTAGAAGGCTTTTCCGTTCTTGAGGAGTTTAATGTATCAGAGAATAAGGATGAAAAGAATCTTTACGTTGGTAGCATCGAGGTTCTGCATACAATTCATCCTTTGATTCTTCGTGTTGAAATTCCTTTTATGTTTCCACATGCCAAGTTGGTTTTTCGTACAAAGTCTCTTAGTGGCTATCCGCATCTGATACATACAGGTAAAGTCAACTATGGAGATTGGTTTTGCCTCAACACCCCTTTTGCCGAAACTCCAGAAGAGCAACTTAAACTGGAAATTACAAGATTAAAGGAGTGGATTTCTCACCAGATGCGTGAAGATCTTCCTCCAGTAATCAAAGATAGTTCGGTCAAAACTGCATTAGCCTTTGCAAATGCTTACGAGTGGGAAAATCTTGATGAAGTAAAGGAGTTCAGCTCTAAAGCAATGCTTACTTTTGTTGGGGATTTTTATAAGAATCTTGACTATTTTAAGGAGGACCTTGGCTATATCCACTGTATAAAAACTCCTGACAATAGGTTTTATGCAGTCGAGAACGAGGCGATTTGTAATTACAAACTTCCTTATATAATTGTTGATCATGTCCCAGAATCGTCTGAAACGCTATCTGATTTTGTTCGTTTGATGGAGCAATATGAATGGGATGATGAAATATGCAAGCACCTTTTGCCAGAATTGAATATATCTAATGGATGGCAAAGAAGTAGCAGTCAAACCATAGGAAGCAAAAAAGACTTTACTGAGCCTGATGCTTTGAAACAAATAGAAAGACTTATTTCTGAACTTCAACAAGAGAGCTCATATCTCCCACAAGCCGAAGTTATTAGACTTGGAAAAAATCACTCTTCGAGAGAAGTAAAAAAAATAAAAATTCTTCCTTCACAAAAACAAGTATTGTTAGAGGAGATAAGTTCTATTAAAGAATCTGTTATTAAGAATCATGGCTATAATTCAGGATTTAATATCCCAGATGAGACAAATATGACAGACGAAGAACTTGAAGAACAAGCTTATCTGGAATATATGGCATTTAATATCATTCCTTACAAATGGCATCATTTTGCATTTGGAATTAAGCATAACGATGGTATCGCATGGTATATACTCTTTACAAACATTGCCTCCGGTAATTTTGAAAGTGTTACATTCGATCTGGCATTGAAGCAATTTACTATACGAAAAATATCCTCTTATCCTTTACATAGGTTAGGAACTCAAGTAATAACCAAAGAAATGTATTTTGGCAGAGGAGCTTTTTCACAATTGCTCAGTTCTAAAAAGATTGCTATCGTGGGGCTGGGGGCTATAGGATCAATGGTGGCTAGTTCTTTAGCGCACTGTGGTGCATCTAAAATTGGACTTTGGGATTTTGATATTGTAGAGCCTGGTAATATTTGCCGAAGTTCATATACTTTAGGTAATATGGGCGAAAGTAAGGTATATGCCTTAGCTTCTGTTATTAAATCCATCAATCCTTTCATTAAGGATTTGAGTATAAATGGTTATTGGCGTTCTGATGGTGTTAATAATAACGAGTTTATAGGAACCTCATTCTATGCCAATGTGAACTACAATAGTCAAGAAGAAGCTATAAAAGAACTTGATGGTTATGACCTTATCATAGACTGCACTGGTAGTAATGAGATGCTCCATTTTTTGAGTTATGCGGCTTCGAATATGGAGATTATCAGTATGTGTATAACTAATCATGCCAATGATCTGCTTTGTATCTCCAGCAAAGATGGTAATCCGTTTGAGCAACGTAAGACTTATCTTTCAAGAATAGAACAGGATACAAAGAACTTCTATGTTGAGGGGGAAGGTTGTTATTCACCAACTTTCCTGGCAAATAGTTGCGATATCGCCTCTTTGGTCAATCTGGCACTTAGAGATTTGAACCTCAATATGGACAAAGGTCAGTTAATGCATTCTACCATCTATTCATACTCTGATCGTGGAATCGTTTCTGATCGGATATCAACCTATCAACTTGATGGTTATGATATCCTATTGAATGTTTCAACCGAGACCCTGTATGATGCAGAAGAAATGAACGATTCTCCTGACGGAGCTATTGGTTATATTTTCGGTTCATATAGCAAGGATGGCAAACAGGTTATGATAACTCATATTGTTGATGCATGGAATGCCAAAGAACTTCTGACAGATGCGTTTAAAACGTCAAAAGGTATAATTGATTATATTGGCGACTATCGCTATTCTGGCGAAGAACCAGAAACTTATAGTGCATCTTCCTTTGAACTGATGGCATCAAAAGCAGAAGATGATTCTATCAATACGAACAACCCATTGTTAGCTGTAAGGAATCCAGATGGTTCGCTCTCTTTTTTCCTATACATTAACAAAGAGTTGGTTAAGTTTAGCCAAAAGCTCTAACGGCGTCTTTTTGATTTATTATTACTGCGAATGTTACTTCCGTGGCATTCGCAGTATTTCTTTCCGCTTCCACATGGACAAAGTTCACCTGCTGCAATATTGACAGGTCGATACACCTTTTGGCTGCTGACACTATCTGTCTTCTCATCTTCTTCCTCGTTGGTATTGGACTCATTTCTAATATCAAATGGTATCGAAGCATATTGGAGTCGTCTGAGAATGATACGGTGGATATCTTTCGTCATTTTAGAGTACTTGTTGTCAAGCATCTCTATCTCTGCTCTATCAAGATTACCCATCATATAAAGGACAAATGTTTTCCACTCCATGTCGTATACTTGAAGTATAACCTGTCTTTTGTATTCCTTACAGAAATACTCAAAACTTGCAATGGTTAACTCTACTTCCAACTTGATGGCAAAAGTATGCATAGACTCCGAAAATGGGATAAAAACTTCTGTTCTGTTAGGATTGTTTTTGGTACTTCTTGTAACCAGTTCTTTTGTCTTGTGGTATAAAGACATAAGATGGTTGTTTATTACTTCTGTACTTACTTTTGAATCTTTGGTAATTTCATTAACAATCCTGTCAGCTACATCTGCACAGAACAAAACAGCATTTCGCTGTTCATAGAATTTTTTCCTTTGAGGAGCAATAATATCATCCTTGCGAGCTGTTTCCTTTCTGCGATTTTTAAAAAAGTTTTCACGGTTCAACTGTGCCTTGTGAAAATATTTTCTCACCTCATCTGTAGAAATTTCATCAGTAGAATATGAAGCTCCCAAGTGTTCAAGAGAATCTAAATCTTTTTGATTCAGATTTTTTAGGATCTGATCTTCTAGAGATGCAAAGAAGACTGAAGAACCCGGATCTCCTTGTCTGCCGGAACGTCCTTTAAGCTGTCTGTCAACTCTGACGGATTCAAAAAGGTCTGTACCGATAACCATGAGACCACCAGCTTTTATTGCATCAGGCGATGGTTTTATATCAGTACCTCTTCCTGCTACGCTTGTTGATACGGTTATTGCGTTTCCGAAGCCAGCTTTGGCAATGGTATCTGCTTCATCTTTGATGTTTTTTGCATCCAGTTTTCTATAAGTAATCCCTAAATTATTCAGTTTCGAACATAGTTGTTCTGAACGTTTGATGGAAATACTTCCGACCAAAGTTGGACGTCCTGCTTTCTTATTATCTGTTATGGCACGAATAATGGCATCATCTTTAAGTTGAGCAGATTTGAATATGCGTAAAGGAGAATCCTTACGTATTAATGGTTTATGTGTTGGCAATGTAGCGCAGTGAAGATTGTATATCTCCTTAAGTTCACCTTCCACAGGCATTATGGTTCCTGACATACCAGCTATTTTATTATATAATTTAAAGTAGTTTTTCAACGAAATAACTGCCATTCCATCAAAATCGTCTTGAACCTTTACTTTCTCTTTTATCTCAATAGCCGTATGCAATCCATGCTCCCATCTACTTCCCTCTTTGATACGTCCAGTATGAGGATCAACTATCTTTACTTTGTCTTCTTCGACAATATAGTCAACATCGCACTCATAAACCGTCAAAGCAAGCAGTATTTGGTGGAAAACATTTTGAAGATATATCCTATTTAGCACATCCGTCTGTTTATCTTGCGCCAATGAGTCGAAATCTTTTATTTCATATGTACGTTCTACAGAAAAAAGATCAGGCATGCTTTTTTTAGAAGACAACCATTGTTTGCCTTCTTGTGTAAACCATGCAGCTTTTTTCAATCTATCTATCTCGTAAAGTTTTGAATCTTTATATCCTATTAATTCAACAATCAATGGATAGTTTTCTTTAAAAATATTCCCTGCATTATAGGAATTTCCTCCTCCTATTATGTGTGGCTCATCCGCATCATCTATTAAAATGGAGTCAAGTTCGTCAATAATAGCATAATTATGGTTTTGCTGAACACATTCTTCAGGTTTAATAGCAATATGGTCATATAGGTAATCAAATGTAAATGACGAATGCGTTCCGAAAGAAATATCAGATTTGTATGTTTCCTTACGACGTCTGTCATAGCGATTATAATATTCAATACAATCTGCAGAAAGACCATAAAACATATATAGAGGGCGAGTGGTTTCAAAATCTCTCTTTGAAAGATAATCATTTACTGTTATCACATGGACCCCTTCATGTGATAAGGCATTTAAAAATACGGGCAGCGTAGCAACAAGAGTTTTACCTTCTCCAGTTGCCATTTCCGTAGCATATCCATAATGGAGCAGAATGCCACCTAGTAGTTGCTCATCATAATGAACCATATTCCAGTTATAAGGAACTCCCATAACATCCCAATGATTTTTGTATATAGCAGTTTCTCCTAATATCTCTACGAAATCATATTTTTCCGCTAAATACAAATCATTTGATGTGGCTTTTACTTCTATATTTCCCAAAGAGAAACGCCTTGCAGTTTCTTTTACTAAAGCATATACTGATGGAAGACATTTGTCTAGAGCACAGGTTTTATCTTTTTGTTCATTTACAAACTGTTCTAAATAGAAATATCTCATGCGCAATTCATCATTTGTAAGAGTATGAAGAGTTGCGTATTCGTAATTAATTGCTTCAACAGTTTTCTTGAATTTTTCTAATGACTTATTCATATTTTACATACGTTGATTTTAAATCACTAATAGTTAATCTTTGCCCTGATTTAGCACAGGTAACATCAACTCTTAAGCTACCATTGTCGTCAAGATGCATGGAAAATTTTACAGGAAGATTCTCTTCAGAAGTACCTCTAGCGACTTGCATCAAATTGGCTTCTCTTATTAGCTTCCATTTCTCTGCTTTATCTTGAGGATTACCATAGATTAGAAGACAAGGAAATTCTTTCCCATGCTTACTATCAAAGTAGAGTTCAGTTTCTGAAGACTGATATGGTAAAGTTTCTCCAGCTTCTATAAATGGATTAAATATAACCTGATCATTAGCATCAATAGCTTGAACTCCGATGGCATATTTGGCATAAGGAGTTTTCTTTATCTCAGTTCGAATAACTTCTGTTTTAGTTTCAAATATTCGTTTTACCGGTTTATTTTGAACTTCACAGATTCGTTCTATTTCATAATTTAGCTCCTGATAATCAATATCATCTCTTTGTTCAAGATCTTCCCATGTTAGACGTATGCATGATGATTTTAATGATAAAGCTTGTTTTAAGCGTTGAAATTCAGAGGCGTAGCCGTTTACAATCTCTGGATTATCGGAGATAATAATATTTTCGACATTACGAGTCTCTGCATAGTAAGTCCAATTATAAGATCCGGTAATAGCAATCTTATCATCAATTACACAGAATTTATGATGCATAAAACCGATATCGGCTCCTGCAATGCGTAGTTTACCACCCAATTTGATTAATTCATTGAAATCTGGTGCATAGTCCATGTAGTTGATAGCATTGTCCAGGAGCACTAATTCTACATCTACATTTCTGTTCAATGCATCTAAAAGTGCTCCAAACAATTCACTACTTGTAAACCAAGCCATAGCAACTTGAATCTTGTCAGTTGCATTATTTAGAAAAGGAATTATCTTATTTCTAATTTCTGAAAAACATGCTAGTTCCATATATTATTTATTATGAGTTTATTAATGCTCCGTTAGTATATTTTTATAACAACAGCAAGTTCTCTTAACAAGAGTAATTGAACAAGAGCATCTGCATGTTGGTATTCCTTTCGGAATGGGATAAGACTATTCATAAAAGAATGAGTTTAGATTATTCAAAATGTATAAAAATAAAACGACCCGCACATTTGAGCATCGTTGAGAGGCTTGGCGGGTACTAGTGCTGCAAAGGTACGAAGATTATTCGAAATCTACAAACTTTTGGGGATATTTTTTATCTTTTGCTTTAATTTACCCGATTTTCCACAATTCCTCGTTCTCCCACCCCTCTGGAAATCCCATTGGTGCAGGATCGACAAGAGGAAAAGCAGCCAAAAAACGCTGATGTACACTCATCAACGATAGCTGTACGAACGGCTATCTCGATTTTCTCGATTTCATTAAACATAAACAGACGAAGCTTCTTGTCAAAACGATACAACATCATGACCTGTCGGAAACTTGCATCTGTCTTGAACTGATGCTCTGACTTGGGAACTAAAAGCAATGGATACATATATGCTGAAAGGCGATAATAATTTATCGTCTTTAGGTACTGTTCTGCTTTACCGGGATTATCAATAGCAAGTCCTCTTGACAAGAGTAATTGAACAAGACATCTGCATGTTGGTATTCCTTTTGAAATGGGATAAGACTATTCATAAAGGAATGAGTTTAGAAGGTTCAAAATGTATAAAAATAAAACGACCCGCACATTTGAGCATCGTTGAGAGGCTTGGCGGGTACTGGTGCTGCAAAGGTACGAAGATTCTTCGAAACCAGCAATTTTTTGGGGAGAAATTTTAATTTCGCATGCTAAAAAGTATAAAGCATTTACAAATTAAGCTACTCCGCCCCCATGCGGTAATTCTTTGGCGATAATCCGGTATGCTTCTTGAAGAATAGGTCACCGCCATGAGAAGCAACTTCTGCTCATGATCACTACACGTATTCTTCTTCTCCTTCTGCTCCTCTTCCCTTACCTCCTTCCCAAGTTTTTCTCATTCACAT
>ENA-USUA01000867-USUA01000867.1-human-gut-metagenome-genome-assembly--contig:-NODE-867-length-16138-cov-4.858166_pt1 | contig 16138 bp, 16 predicted proteins | sample MGYA00250057_ERZ773390 | MGnify/ENA primary metagenome ERZ773390 (study PRJEB29103, sample SAMN06111941) | human gut metagenome | biome: human gut; feature: ankylosing spondylitis patient; material...
TGCTGGCTGTCTACTTTAGGTGTGATGCCTTTCAGTAGATTGACAGATAATTCTTGTCGGATTTTCTTGTGGAAGTTCATATACAATAAGGTCTGCTTTCTGTAATATAGATATAATAAGTGACCTGCCGCCTGAAAGAAAATAAAAGGCGGCAGCGTAAACATAGTATATCAGAAAACAGAATCCCATGCAACGAGGCACCGGCACAGGATTCACCAGGATCAGCATGATTTGCGTAAATGGACAGGTCTGTCGGGCTGGTCACTGCCCCAAAATCATAGAAAACACCCGGAAAACTGCACAGAAATCCCGCAAACAGGCACTTTTCCCAGCAAACCCCTTGATTTTTCAGATGTTCTATGCTATGATTTTGATGATAACATAAGTAACCGGTCAAAAGAGTGGACGAAAAAGTCCACTCTTTCGTTTTGCATAACCGGAATATTCCGGCAGAAAGGCGGTGGAAACCTATGGCAAGAAGAGATGAATATGAATCCAGGGTCGAGAAATTTTTAATTCCGATCATGGAAGAGAATAATTTTGAACTGGTGGACGTGGAGTACGTGAAGGAAGCGGGCACCTGGTATCTGAGAGCTTATATCGACAAAGAGGGCGGCTTTACAGTGGATGACTGTGAGATGGTATCGAGACGCTTAAGCGACTGGCTCGATAAAGAAGACTTTATCGATGACAGCTATATCCTGGAAGTAAGCTCCCCGGGACTCGGCAGACCGTTAAAGAAAGAGAAGGACTTTAAGAGAAGTCTCGGCGAAGCAGTCGATATCAAGCTGTACCGCGCCATCGAGAGACAGAAAGATTTCTCCGGAATTCTCACGGCATATGACGCGGACACCGTAACGATCCGCTATGAGGACGGTTCCGAGAGCACATTTAATAGAAAAGACATTGCCTTAATCCGTCTGGCATTCGATTTTTAATAAGGAGGATAAAAAATGAACAAGGAACTGATGGAATCGATGAATATACTCGAAAAAGAGTACAACATCAGTAAGGACACATTGCTGGAGGCAATTGAGAATTCACTTCTCACAGCCTGCAAGAACCATTTCGGCAAAGCTGACAATGTGAAAGTCATCATTGATCCGGATGGCTGCGACTATTCTGTATATATGGAAAAAGAGGTCGTTGAGACTGTGGAGGACCCGATCACACAGATCAGCCTCGCTGACGCAAGAATGATCGCTCCGAGACATGTCCTTGGTGATATCGTCCAGATCCCCATTGATTCCCATGATTTCGGCAGAATCGCGACGCAGAACGCGAAGAACGTGATCTTACAGAAGATCCGCGAGGAGAGCCGTAAGTCCCAGTTAAGCGAGTGGCAGTGCAAGGAGAAAGAGGTCGTTACGGGTATTGTCCAGCGTTATATCGGCCGCAATGTCAGCGTAGATCTCGGAAAGATCGATGCGATCCTTCCGGAAGCTGAGCAGGTAAAGGGCGAAGTATTCCAGAGAACCGAGCGCATCAAGGTTTATATCCTGGAAGTTAAGGACAGCCCGAAGGGACCGAGAATCTCCGTATCCAGAACGCATCCGGACCTCGTAAGACGTCTGTTTGAGGCTGAGATCGCAGAGGTCCGCGACGGTACCGTTGAGATTCGCGCCATCGCCCGTGAGGCAGGTTCCAGAACAAAGATCGCTGTAAGCTCCACAGACCCGAACGTTGATCCGGTAGGTGCATGTGTAGGTTTAAACGGCGCGAGAGTCAACGCGATCGTCAACGAGCTCCGCGGTGAGAAGATCGATATCATCAACTGGGACGACAACCCGGCGTTCTTAATTGAAAACGCGTTGAGTCCGGCGAAGGTCATCTCCGTCGTTGCGGATGAGGACGAGAAAGAGGCACAGGTCATCGTTCCGGACTACCAGTTATCCTTAGCGATCGGTAAAGAAGGACAGAATGCAAGACTTGCCGCAAGACTTACCACCTACAAGATCGATATCAAGAGTGAGACACAGGCGAGAGAGCTTGGCCTCTTCGACGATATGGATTTCGGCGAGGAAGGCTTTGAGGGCGAGTACGAGAAAGATGTAGAGCCGGCAGAGGACGAAGCTCCGGCAGAGGAAACTTCCGAAGCACAGGCTGAGACAGAAGAATAGGAGAGAAGGGAACGACCACAGTGAGTACAGTAAAGAAGGTTCCGCAGAGACAGTGCATTGGCTGCGGTGAAATGAAAAACAAGCGGGAGCTGATCCGTGTCTTAAAAGGTACTGACGACGTGATTTCCATTGACGCGACCGGAAGAAAAAACGGACGCGGCGCATATATCTGCCCATCCATGGCATGCTTTGAAAAGGCAGTGAAGAGCCGGGGACTGGAACGCTCCTTTAAAATGGCAATTCCAAAAGAGGTTTACGAAAGTCTGAAAAAGGAGATGGAACAGATCGATGAACAGAAATAAGGTCCTGGGCCTGCTGGGCCTGGCGGAGAAAGCCGGCAAGGTAAGAAGTGGCGAGTTCTCCACAGAGAAGGCGGTAAAGTCCGGAAAAGCCGGACTGGTGATCGTATCGGAGGAATCTTCGGACAACACAAAGAAAATGTTCCGGAACATGTGTACTTACTATAAGGTCCCGTACTTTGAGTTCGGAAGCAAGGAAGAGCTCGGACACATCCTGGGAAAGCAGATGAGAGCGTCCCTGGCCGTGATCGACGAGAATTTTTCCAATGCGTTGTTGAAGCATTTTACTGCAAAAGCGTAGTCCTGCGGACATGAGGAGCGCATGCCTGCATGCGGCGGGTCATGTACATTGGCGATGGTTTGCAGGGACTATTTTGGAGGTGGCGAGCGTGAGTGAGTTTGAAAAGGATTTAAGAAAGAAAAAAGAGGGAACAGATACATTGAATCAGAATCAGGAGAATTCCACAAAGCCGGCAGTTCCGGCTGAAGGAGAAAATAATGCGCCGGCAGCACCGGCAAAGAAGCGTATTGCGGCAGTTTACCGTCCGCAGAACAGCACACAGAAACGTCCGGCAGGAAACCGCCAGCAGGGCGGTCAGAGACCGGCAAGACCGAACAACGGTTCCGGCATGCAGGTGAGACCAACGACAAACAGCGCGCCGGCAGAACCGGCAAAGGCAGCTGAGACTTCAGCAGCACCGGCACCGGAGAAAAAGGCGGAGACAGTTAAGACAGAGGCACCGGCACAGGATCTTCGTGAGAATGTCCGTCCGCTTCCGAACCAGAGCCGTCCGGAAGGACGCCAGGGCTTCCAGTCCAGAGAGAGCCGTCCGTTCCCGGGACGCGACGGAAACCGTGAGAGCGGAAGAGATAACCGCCAGGGCGGCTATCAGGGCAACAGAGATAATAATCGTCAGGGCGGCTACCAGGGTAACCGAGACGGAAACCGCCAGGGTGGCTACCAGGGCAACAGAGACGGAAACCGCCAGGGCGGCTATCAGGGCAACAGAGACGGAAACCGCCAGGGTGGCTACCAGGGCAACCGCGATAACAACCGTCAGGGCGGCTACCAGGGCAACAGAGACGGAAACCGCCAAGGTGGTTATCAGGGTAACAGAGATAACAATCGCCAGGGCGGCTACCAGGGCAACAGAGACGGAAACCGCCAGGGTGGCTACCAGGGCAACCGTGACAACAATCGTCAAGGCGGTTATCAGGGCAGAAACGACAACCGTCAGGGCGGAAACAGAAGCGGCATGGGCATTCCGAAGCCGTCCTTCGATACACCGCTTGCACAGAAGCAGCAGAACACAAAGCAGAGCAAGAACGCTTACAAGAAAGAACATGACGCAAAGAAAGACCGCGATATCGAGATGAAAGGCAAGGCAGGAAAGGGCCAGAAGGGCGTAAAAGCTCCGGTTATGCCGCCGCAGCCGAAGAAGGAGGAGGCGAAGGTCGAGGAGATCAAGACCATCGTAATCCCGGAGGTTATCACGATCAAAGAACTCGCGGACAAGATGAAATTACAGCCGTCCGCAATCGTTAAGAAGCTCTTCTTACAGGGCACCATCGTTACGATCAACCAGGAGATCGACTTCGAGAAAGCCGAAGAGATCGCTATGGAGTATGATGTTCTCTGCGAGAAGGAGAAGAAGGTCAACGTCATCGAGGAACTCTTAAAAGAGGAAGAAGAGGACGAGAAGGACATGGTTCCGAGACCGCCGGTCATCTGCGTAATGGGTCATGTTGACCACGGTAAAACTTCCCTTCTTGACGCGATCCGCCAGACAAACGTAACCTCCAGAGAGGCAGGCGGTATCACACAGCACATAGGTGCCTATGTTGTTGAATACAACGGACAGAAGATCACATTCCTCGATACACCGGGTCATGAGGCGTTCACGGCAATGCGTATGCGTGGTGCCCAGGCAACAGATATCGCGATCCTCGTTGTCGCAGCGGACGACGGTGTTATGCCGCAGACCGTTGAGGCCATCAACCACGCGAAGGCAGCAGGCGTTGAGATCATCGTTGCTGTCAACAAGATCGATAAGCCGAGCGCAAACGTAGAGAGAGTAAAACAGGAGTTATCCGAGTATGAGCTGATTCCTGAGGACTGGGGCGGAAGCACCGTATTCGTACCGGTTTCCGCACATACAAAAGAGGGAATTCCGGAACTTCTCGAGATGATCCTCTTAACAGCAGAGGTAAAAGAGTTAAAGGCAAACCCGAACCGCCGCGCAAGAGGTCTCGTGATCGAGGCGCAGCTTGATAAGGGAAGAGGACCGGTGGCAACGGTACTTGTACAGAAAGGTACCTTAAAGGTCGGTGACGCTATCGCCGCTGGCTGCTGCTACGGTAAAGTCCGCGCCATGATGGACGATAAGGGCAACCGTGTCAAAGAGGCTGGTCCGTCCACTCCGGTTGAGATCCTCGGTCTCAACGATGTTCCGAACGCAGGTGAGGTATTCATCGCGCACCAGAACGAGAAAGAGGCTAGAAGCTTCGCAGAGACATTCATCGCAGAGAGCAAGAATAAGCTTATCGAAGATACAAAGGCAAAACTCTCCTTAGACGACCTGTTCTCACAGATCAAGGCCGGAAATGTCAAGGAACTCCCGATCATCGTAAAAGCCGATGTACAGGGTTCTGTAGAGGCTGTAAAACAGAGTCTCGTAAAACTTTCCAACGAGGAAGTTGTTGTCAAAGTCATCCACGGCGGCGTTGGCGCGATCAACGAGTCCGACGTTACACTTGCATCCGCTTCCAATGCAATCATCATCGGTTTCAACGTTCGTCCGGACGCACAGGCGAAGTCCATCGCGGACCGCGAGAAAGTCGACATGCGTCTGTACCGCGTCATCTATCAGGCGATCGAGGATGTAGAGGCTGCCATGAAGGGTATGCTGGATCCGGTATACGAGGAGCAGGTAACCGGTCATGCGGTTGTCCGCCAGACGTTCAAGGCATCCGGAGTCGGCACCATCGCTGGTTCCTATGTGCTTGACGGTAAGATCACCCGCGGAAGCAAAGCCCGCATCACGAGAGACGGAGAGCAGATCTTCGAGGGACCGCTTGCATCCTTAAAGCGTTTCAAGGACGACGTGAAGGAAGTCAACGCAGGCTACGAGTGCGGTCTTGTATTCGAGGGCTTCAACGATCTTCAGGAAGACGATATGATCGAAGTTTATATCATGGTAGAGGTGCCGAGATAGTTGTCTGTCAGGTCTGTGCATAGCCGCGGAGAGTTTCGTTTCGCGGCTATGTCCGGGATAGTCGTAAAAAAAGAGGTAATATCATGAGAAAAAACAGTGTAAAAAATATCCGGATCAACGGCGAAGTCCAGAAAGCCCTGAGTGAAATTATCCGCTCTGAGCTCAAGGATCCGCGCGTTCATCCGATGACAAGCGTGGTCCAGGTCTCGGTCACACCGGACCTTAAGATCTGCAAGGCCTACATCAGCGTCCTTGCGGATGAGGAGCAGGCGAAAGATACGATCCGCGGCTTAAAGAGCGCGGAGGGCTTTATCAGAACCCAGCTGGCAAAAAAAGTAAATCTTCGGAACACTCCGCAGATCTTCTTTGTGCTGGACCAGTCTATCGAGTACGGCGTCCGCATGTCCAAGCTCATCGATGAGGTGACAAAGGATATGCCGGAGGAGCAGGAAGACGACGGAACTGAGAGCGAAAATTAAACGAAGGAACCGGTCTGCGTGGAAAATACGCGGACAGGAGCGTACTGAAATCATATAGAGGAATCCGGTCGGACACGCGTAACGCGGATTCTGCCGGATTTTTCTGTTTTTTATATTACAATACACATTAAGGGAGGCGGAACTTTTGGGAATTCTTGATGAGATGCTGGAAGGAAAGAAGAGCATTGTGATCCTGGGCCATGTAAATCCTGACGGGGACTGTATCGGTTCCTGCCTGGGACTCTATAATTATCTGAAGGAAAATTATGAGGGGCTTGAGGTCTCGGTGTATCTGGAGAAAATGGGAGTGAAATTTTCCTTTCTTTCCGGTTTTGAGGATGTACACACAGAATACGACGACACAAAAACATTTGACCTTTGCATCACATCGGATGCCAGCGACGTTCCACGCCTGGGCGTCTTCGCCCCGTACCGGGAGACAGCAAAAGATACATTCTGCGTTGACCACCACATCACGAACAAGGGAATGTGCAGGGTCAACGTGATCGAGAGCTGGGCAAGCTCCGCAAGTGAGGTGGTGTTCCGCCTTCTCGATAAGGGAAAGATCAGCAAAACGGTCGCAGAGTGCCTGTACACGGGGATCGCCCATGACACCGGTATCTTCAAGTTCTCAAACACATCGAGACAGACCATGGAGATCGCCGGGTTTTTAATGGAAAAGGGCATCGATTTCCCAAAGATCATCGACGACAGCTTTTTTGCGAAGACATATGGTCAGGCGAAGATTCACGGCCGGGCTGTTCTCGAAAGTGTCCGGATTCTGGATAACCGTTGTGTATACACGGTTGTCACGACGGATGAGTTAAGGGAATATGGCTGCACCGTAAAGGCCACGGACGGAATCGTGGACCAGCTTCGGATCATTGAAGGCATCGAGATCGCGTTTCTGCTCTACCAGACGGGAAATCTTGACGAGTACAAGGTGAGCCTCAGAACGAACTCCGCAGTGGATGTGAGCCGGATCGCCCTGAGCTTCGGCGGCGGCGGACATGTGAAGGCCGCAGGCTGCACGATGACGGGGGAGCCGCAGGAGATCGTGGAGAAGATCAGCGGAAAGATCCGCGAGCAGTGGGAAGAGCTCAAGTAACGAACACCGGAGGAAAGAATGTACGACGGAATTATTAACGTATATAAAGAAAAAGGATTCACCTCCCACGATGTGGTGGCGAAAATGCGGGGGATCCTGGGTCAGAGAAAGATCGGTCATACGGGGACTCTGGATCCGGCGGCGGAAGGTGTTCTTCCGGTGTGCGCAGGAAAAGGCACGAAGCTCTGCGATATGCTGACCGATCACGACAAGACATACAGGGCTGTTCTTCTTCTTGGAACCGAGACGGACACGGAGGATACGACGGGTACGGTGCTGGAGACGAAAGATACATCGGGCCTCACAGAAGACGAAGTGCAGGATGTGGTCCTCTCCTTTATCGGGGATTACGCCCAGGTTCCGCCGATGTACTCGGCACTCAAGGTCGATGGAAAGAAGCTCTATGAGCTTGCGCGAGAGGGAAAGACTGTGGAGCGGAAAGCGCGCCCGGTTAAGATCTTCGATATCCAGATCGAGAAGATGGAGCTCCCGGAGGTCACGATGACCGTGTCCTGCTCAAAGGGAACTTATATCCGCACCCTGTGCCATGATATCGGCGCGAAGCTTTCCGTCGGCGGCTGCATGAAGGAGCTTCTTCGGACAAAGGTGGGCCGGTTTGAGCTCTCAGAGAGCCTGACACTGGACGAACTTCAGAAGTTAAAAGAGGAAGACCGGCTGGCGGAGGCCGTACTTCCGGTGGAGGAAGTCTTCAAGGAGCTTCCGGAGATCCGCTCGGATACGGAGGAGCTCGATAAGCTCTTAAAGAATGGAAATCCGTTCCGCAGCCGCGCAGTAAAAGATGTAAAGGGCGGGGACATGTTCCGCGTTTATCATTCGGATGGAACCTTTATCGGGGTGTTTAAGTACGACGAAGAGAAACACATGTACTATCCGGAAAAAATCTTTCTGGGAGGAAATTGACATGCAGTACATCGCGGAAACCAGAGAGTTTCAGATCAAAGAGAAAACAGTCGTCAGCATCGGTAAATTTGACGGTCTCCACAGGGGACACCAGAAGCTGATGCATGAGATGTTAAAATGGAAGGAACAAGGCTTTAAGATCGCCGTGTTCACCTTCGCGACGCCTCCGGGAACCCTGGTAAAGGGAAAGATGCAGACCATGATCATGACGAACCCGGAGCGTGAGATGCTTTTGGAGAGAGCCGGTGTGGACTACATCGTGGAATACCCATTTGATGAGGAAGTATGCCATATGGCACCGGAGAAGTTCGTCTCCGACATCCTGGTGGGACACATGAACGCCGGGGTCATCGTTTCCGGTCCGGACTGCCACTTTGGATACAAGGCAGCCGGGGACTGCGCGATGCTGGAGCGCCTGTCGTCTGAGTACGGATACCGCTATTTTGTTGTTGACAAGGAGCGGGACGAGGAAGGAAAGATCATCAGCAGCACCTACATCCGTGAGATGCTGGCGGACGGAAATATCATAAAGGCAAACAAGCTTTTGGGGTATTATTACTTTGTCACCGGAACGGTGCAGCATGGAAACGCCATCGGACACACAAAATTATATCCGACGGCGAACCTGATCCCGCCGGCGGTGAAACACCTGCCGAAGTTCGGCGTCTATGTGACGAGGGTGACCGTGGACGGAAAAACTTACGGCGGACTGACAAATGTGGGGGCAAAGCCTACGATCTCCGGGGAAAATCCGGTGGGAGTGGAGACTTATCTCTATAATTTTGCGGGAGATCTCTACGGAAAAGAGATGAAAGTGGAGCTTCTCGACTTTGTGAGACCGGAGATGAAGTTTGAGTCTATCGGCGCGCTGAAGGCACAGCTGGACCATGATATCAAGGAGTGCCAGAGACGGTATCTGGAGTTTGCGTAAATATTCATAAATTTCAGAAAAGTATCATAAAAAAGAACATCATCCGTTTCCCGCAAAAGGATGGGAGACGGGCGTATCTAAAAAGAGAAGGTAACTGTCTGGAAAAGCTTTGCCCATGCAGTGCGGATCTGACGGACAGTTATACATGGAGAAGGAAGAATTGGAGTTAGAAAATAAGCCGGAAGGCGTGGGAAAAGAAAAGCAGGCGCCGGAACAGAAGCCGGCGATGACATATGCGGAATTTAAGGCCCAGAAAGGGAGAAAACGGGGGAAAAACCGTGGGACCGGAATGAATAAGGACCTGGCGGTAAAGATCGCGGCTGTGTGCGGCGGCGTGGTCGTTCTCGTTGGTGCCGTTGGCGGCGGCCTCTACTGGCATGAATCCTCAAAATACAAGACATGTTTTCTGCCCGGAACCATCGTTGACGGCATGGATGTGACGGGAAAGACGGCATCGGAAGTGGAAGATGCCATCATGGAGCAGTTAAAGGGATATACGCTGACCATCAATGGGCGCGAGGATCTCTCTGAGTCCATCACCGGGGAGAGTGTGGGACTTTACGCGGAGTTTGATGATACGTTAGATAAGGCCATCGCCTCCCAGAAGCCGATGGACTGGGGAAAATACCGGTTTGGAAAAGCGGTGAATGAGGTAAATACGGATGCCCTGCTCCGCTACAGCGACGATATGCTGAATGAGGCATTAGAAGGTCTCTCCTGCATGGACGAGGAAAATATGAGAGAGCCGGAGGACGCGAAGATCTCTGATTATGATTCCGCAACAGGCTCTTACTCGATCATAAAAGAGGATGAGGGAACGGAGCTCCAGGAGGACAAGGTGAAAGAGGCGGTCGCCACTGCGATCATGTCCCTGGCGGAGAGCGTGGACCTCGAGGAGCAGGGATGTTATCTGGCTCCTTCGGTGACCTCCGAGGACGAGGCACTTAAGACGGCCTGCGAGACCATGAACAAGTATGTGGGGGCGAAGATCACATATAAGTTTGGAGATAAAGCGGAGACGCTGAACGGAAATGAGATCCATAACTGGCTCACGGTCAACGGGACGAGCGTCAGTGTCAGCGAGTCGAAGGCGGCGGAGTATGTCAAGAACCTGGCATCCACCTGTAACACCGCGTATAAGCCGAAGACATTGAAGACATCCTACGGAAAGACGGTGACCATTACCACCGGAAATTACGGATGGAAGATCGACCAGGCGAAGGAGACGGCAGCTCTCGTGAGCCTCATCAAAAATGGGGAGCAGACATCCAGAGAGCCGGAATATTCCCAGAAGGCCGCGAGCCATTCGGGAAATGATTATGGAAATACATACGTGGAAATCAACCTGACGGCGCAGCATCTTTACTTCTATGCGAATGGAAAGCTTCTTGTGGAGTCGGATTTCGTGTCCGGAAATGCTGCGAAGGGCTGGAGTACCCCGGCGGGTGCTTATTCCATCACGTATAAGCAGAGAAATGCGACCCTGAAAGGCCAGGGATACGCGACTCTTGTTTCCTACTGGATGCCGTTTAACGGCGGAATCGGTCTGCATGACGCGAATTGGAGAAAGACATTTGGCGGAACGATCTACAAGAATGGCGGATCCCACGGCTGCGTCAACCTGCCGCCGGCAGTGGCGAAGACCATCTACGAGAACATCTCCGCGGGAGATCCGGTCCTGTGCTACCATTTAGACGGCACGGAGAGCTCCAAGACCAGCGGAACGAAGAAGGACGGAACGGCGGAGACAACGGCAGCTACGACGGCAGTGCCGACAGCCGCGGCACCTGAGACGACGGCAGCACCGGCGACCACGGCAGCGCCGGAAACGACCGCGGCGGGACCGTCCGTGCCGGAGACAACCGCGGCACCTGAGACGACACCTGCAGTTACGGCGGGCGGGGACAACGAGAGCTTCGGACCGGGATTCGTGCAGGAGACGGAAGGCATGACAGAGCAGGAAGTCGGACCTGGATTTTAAAATCGGTTTAAAAGAAAAGCAGTTCAATTCCGTGACGTTTAAACACGATTTGAACTGCTTTTTTGAACTGTAACGATTCTGGGGCTTTTTATGAAAAAACATATTTACTTTTAAAGACAGGTATGCTATACTGTCAGAGTATGTGAAAGCGCCGACACTCGGTCAGCGGATAACTCCAACCGGGACCTGGTGATCGGTAAGTTTAAAGAATTTTAAGGAGGAAATCACAATGATTTCAAAGGAAAAGAAAGCAGCTATTATTGCTGAGTACGGCAGAAAACCGGGAGACACAGGTTCACCGGAGGTTCAGATCGCAATTCTTACAGCAAGAATCGCAGAGCTCACAGAGCATTTAAAAGTTAACCCGAAAGATCATCACTCCAGACGTGGTCTTCTTATGATGGTAGGTCAGAGACGTGGTCTTCTTGCATACCTTAAGAAATCTGATCTTGAAGGATACCGTGCTCTTATTGAGAAGTTAGGCATCAGAAAGTAATAGCAGACTTATGGGTGGAGCGCATGATTTCGTGTACTCCACCTTTGTTGTAATTGACAGACGGAAGAAACTTCCGAGACCGCTAAAGTAGGCATGAGTGATCCGGAGCTTACGGGTTCGCGTGTTAACCAATGCGTGGATCATGTTTAGTTTAGTAGTTTCGGCTTCTTCTGTCGCAACATTTAAGAAAAGGAGACGAAGCCATGTTTAAGAGTTTTTCCATGGAACTTGCAGGACGTACCCTTACCGTTGAGGTAGGCCGTGTTGCAAAGCAGGCAAATGGTGCAGCATTCATGCACTACGGCGATACAGTTGTTCTTTCTACCGCAACTGCATCTGACAAGCCGAGAGACGGGATCGATTTCTTCCCGTTAAGCGTAGAATATGAAGAAAAATTATACTCCGTAGGAAAAATCCCGGGCGGATTCACAAAGAGAGAGGGAAAGGCATCCGAGAACGCGACCCTTACTTCCCGTGTGATCGACCGTCCGATGCGTCCGTTATTCCCGAAGGACTACAGAAACGACGTAACACTTGACAACATTGTTATGTCTGTTGACCCGGAGTGCAGCCCGGAGCTCACAGCTATGCTCGGTTCCGCGATTGCTACATGCATTTCCGATATTCCGTTCGACGGCCCATGTGCAATGACCCAGGTAGGTCTTATTGACGGCGAGTTCATTATCAACCCGACATCCGCTCAGAAGAAGGTATCTGATCTTGCTCTTACCGTTGCGTCCACAAGAGAGAAGGTTATCATGATCGAGGCTGGCGCAAAGGAAGTTCCGGAGCAGACCATGATCAACGCGATCTTCAAGGCACACGAAGTAAACCAGGAGATCATTAAATTCATCGACCGCATCGTTGCTGAGTGCGGTAAAGAAAAGCACACTTACGAGAGCTGCGCAATTCCGGATGAGCTGTTTGCTGCGATCAAAGAGATCGTTCCGCCGGCTGAGATGGAAGAGGCAGTATTCACAGACGAGAAGCAGAAACGTGAGGAGAACATCCGCCAGATCACAGAGCGTCTCGAAGAGGCATTTGCTGAAAACGAAGAGTGGCTTCCGCTTATCGGACAGGCTGTTTACCAGTATCAGAAGAAGACCGTAAGAAAGATGATCTTAAAAGACCACAAGCGCCCGGATGGCCGCCGCATCGACGAGATCCGTCCGTTAGCTGCTGAGATCGATATCCTTCCGCGCGTACATGGTTCCGGTATGTTCACCCGCGGACAGACCCAGATCTTAAACGCCTGCACACTTGCACCGCTTTCCGAGGCACAGCGTCTTGACGGTCTTGATGAGAATGAGACAACAAAGAGATATATGCACCACTACAACTTCCCGTCCTTCTCCGTAGGTGAGACAAAGCCGTCCAGAGGACCGGGACGCCGTGAAATCGGTCATGGTGCTCTTGCTGAGCGTGCCCTTGTACCGGTACTTCCGAGCGAGGAAGAGTTCCCGTACGCGATCCGTACTGTATCTGAGACAATGGAGTCCAACGGTTCCACATCCCAGGCCAGCATCTGTGCATCTACCCTGTCCCTTATGGCAGCAGGTGTTCCGATCAAGACTATGGTAGCCGGTATCTCCTGCGGTCTTGTAACAGGCGAGACAGACGACGATTACATCGTTCTTACCGATATCCAGGGTCTTGAGGACTTCTTCGGAGACATGGACTTCAAGGTAGGCGGTACTCACGAAGGTATCACTGCGATCCAGATGGATATCAAGATCCACGGTTTAACACGCCCGATCATCGAGGAGGCGATCAGACGCTGCCGTGAAGCAAGACTTTACATCATGGATAACATTATGGCTCCGGTTATCAGCGAGCCGAGAAAGACTCTGTCCAAGTACGCTCCGAAGATCACACAGATCACCATCGATCCGGCTAAGATTGGCGATGTAGTCGGCAAGCAGGGTAAAGTGATCAATAAGATCATCGAGGAGACAGGAGTTAAGATCGACATCACAGACGACGGTGCTGTCAATGTCTGCGGTACTGATCAGGAGATGATCGATAAGGCCATCGCTACTATCAGAAACATCGTGACAGACGTTGAGCCGGGTATGATCTACACAGGTAAGGTTGTCCGCATCATGGAATTCGGCGCATTCGTTGAGCTTGCTCCGAACAAGGATGGCATGGTTCATATTTCCAAGCTCTCCGACAAGCGCGTAGCAAAAGTTGAAGATGTCGTAAACATCGGCGATGAGGTTACCGTCAGAGTCGTTGAGGTAGACCGCATGGGCAGAATCAACCTGACCATGAGACCGGAAGATATGACAGCAGACCTTGAGAAGTTAACACGTCCGGAAAGACGCGAGAGAAGCGACCGCCCGGAGAGACGCGATGACAGAAGAGGCGGACGCCGCGACGACAGACGCGAGCGTTCTGAGAAGAAGGAAGATAACGAGTAAGACATGTCAGAGTTCGGTTATGTGCCAGTTTTGGTTACTGCATGACTGAACGGTGCTGCTTACGATAAATACATGGGCCGCAGCCTGCAGCGTTTGCTTTGCAGCCTGCGGCTTATGTTGATTAAAAAAGATCGGAGAGGAGAAAACTATGACATTTACATATCCTGCCGTATTTACAGAGAAAGAAGATGGAACCGGTTATCACGCATTCTTTCCGGATCTGGAGATGTGTGAGGCGGACGGTGCCGATTTAGAGGACGCTATCGAAAACGCCAGAGATGCAGCCCAGAACTGGATCAGCGTAGAGCTGGAAGAATTCGAGGGCGACCTGCCTTTCGCGACTCATGTAGACGATATTGAGCTTGCAGAGAATCAGGTTGCGAAGCAGATCATGGTAAAGATCAAGTTTTTACCGGACAGCGACTGATGGGATTTTTGCTTTCCAGCTTAAGTTTTCTTACGGTCAGCGCAGCAAGTGGGCAGATCTGCTGAACAGTTACGAATAAGAAACTCATATAAATGGGATCCCCGGAATAGGATTGTAACAAAATCCATGATGGGGATCTTATTTTATGTTCAGACGTTTGCCAAGGCGCGCGAGAAAGGTGCTTACGGTGCTGGGAGTCCTGATGGTGATCTTGGGCGGGATTGCGGCATTTACCGGATGTCAGTCCGGAAATTCTGAGGAGAAGCAGGGAGAAGACCTGGAATTTACAGTCACCGGGGAGGCGGATATCCCGGCGGCATTAAAGGAGCTGATCGACAAAAAGCGGGAAAAACCATTCAAGCTTACATACGCGGACGGGCTGGAAATGTATATCGTCATCGGCGAGGGTCCGCAGAAAGGCGGCGGCTACAGCGTGGCGGTGAAGGAACTCTATGAGACGGATAATTCCATCGTGATCCGCACGGAACTTACGGGACCGGAGGCTGGTGAGGCGAGGGGGACAGAGAACTCGTATCCGGTGCTGATCGTGAAGACAGAGTATCGGGATAAGCCGGTGGTATTTCAGTAAATCCGGAGGGTCGTGTTTTGCTTACAAATGCGTTTCCTTATATTGTGTAATCGGAAATTACTTTATATAGGTAAGATAGACTCGACATTTTGCACTGATGTATTGAGTTAACGCTTTACTTTGATAATCATTTCTGATAGAATACATGTAATCAGCCATAAATGTCCTGACGGCAGATGTGGAACGTGACCGATTGACCAAAATGATCTGATGTGAAGAAATTCGGACACACAATATGGGCAGAATACGTATGATAGACAGAGAAAATATGTCTTAAAAGATTACAACGGGATGGCAGAGGAGAGGAAAAACATGTTGTTGAAAGATATCTGGCTTGATGTAAAGGCGGTTCAGGAGAGAGATCCGGCGGCGAGAAGCGCGCTGGAGGTCCTGCTTTTATACCAGGGAGTCCATGCCCTGATCTGGCACCGGATCGCCCACTGGTTCTGGACCCACAATATGCGGTTCCTCGGTCGTCTGATCTCCCAGATCGCCAGATTTTTCACTCTGATCGAGATCCATCCGGGCGCGGTCCTGGGACGTGGGATCCTCATCGACCACGGCTGCGGCATCGTCATCGGCGAGACCACGGTGGTGGGGGATAACTGCACGATCTACCAGGGCGTGACGTTGGGCGGTGTCGGAACAAAGAAGGGAAAACGCCATCCGACCATCGGAAACAATGTCCTCATCGGAGCTGGAGCGAAGATCCTCGGCGCCTTCGAGGTGGGTGACAACTGCCAGATCGCGGCGAACGCGGTCCTCTTAAAGCCCCTGGAGGAGAACAGCACCGCAGCCGGAATCCCCGCGAGACAGGTCAAAAAGGACGGCGTGCCGGTGAAAGACCCGTCAAAGAAGATCAACACGGAACACATCTGCAAGATGCAGGAGACCATCGACGAGCTGGAGCGCCGGGTGAAAGAGCTGGAGAAGGAGCTGGAAAAGGCGAAGGAGGAGCTGTAGCAGAATAGATCTAAGCAGCAGTACAACCGGAGGACCTTTAAGCAGACCTGCGGATGTGCTGCATTGAGCGAAAAGAAGCTCAGGCTGCCAGACTGAAAGTAACAACGGGCGTAACTGTTCAGTAGGTCTGCGCACTTGCTGCGCTGACCGTAAGAAAACATAGGCTGGAGGGCAAAAATCCCATCA
>ENA-USUA01000877-USUA01000877.1-human-gut-metagenome-genome-assembly--contig:-NODE-877-length-15997-cov-315.540704_pt1 | contig 15997 bp, 15 predicted proteins | sample MGYA00250057_ERZ773390 | MGnify/ENA primary metagenome ERZ773390 (study PRJEB29103, sample SAMN06111941) | human gut metagenome | biome: human gut; feature: ankylosing spondylitis patient; material...
GTAGACTGCATGCGTGAGATGTTGCTTGAGGGCAAGAAGATTCGTCTGGGCGACCTCGGTGATTTCTCTCTCCTTCTCACCTCAAAGGGTGCTGAGGATGCCGACAAGTTCACCTCGCAGAACATCACCGGTGTGAAGGTTCAGTGGGAGCCTGGTCAGGAGTTCAAGAACCTTCGCGATGACGCCGAGTTCAACCTCGTAGCCAGCCGCAGTGCTCAGGCAGCCGTTATCAAGGCGATTAAGGAGGGTAAGACCAACGTTGACCTCAACGCACCAACTACTCCGGATAATACGCCTGGCGGTTCTACTCCTAGCGGTTCGGGCACTACCGAAGGCGGTGGTTCAAGCACCACTGAGGGCGGCTCCGGCAATACCGAAGGTGGCGGTTCAAATACCGACCAGACCGGCGGCGATGGCCAAGGCTCTGAATCAGGCTCAGACGGCGGCAATATGGGTTAACCCCCAGCGGCTAGGGTGCTAGCCCCTAGCCGCAGCCACTAGCCGCAAGGAAGAAACGCAAGCCCGCTAGGCGTTCTGGCGGATTTGCAATCCGCCATTTAAAAAGGCTCGACCTATTTCCTTGCGGATTTGCAATCCGCCTCAAGCGAGAATGCAGCATCACGATCTTGGAGATATGAAAAGCCTACGGCTGGGGATTACAAATCCCCGATAAAGAGGTCGAGCCTTTTTTGTCTGCGGATTTCAAATCCGCAGGAACGCCTAGCGGACTCGCGTTACCTCTTACGCCTAGCGGACTTGCACCCCACAAAGTAAACATAAAACACTAAACATTAAAAAGATGAAAGCGAACACTTGGAAAACAATTCTGCAGATAGCCATCAGCATTCTGACCGCTATCGCTACTACGCTCGGAGTAACGAGCTGCATGGGATAAAGAACATGGAGTCTACCTTATTATTATAAGCAGACTCAGCCATAAAATGAAAATCGACCGCTCACCTCTGTACGAGGAGAGCGGTCTTTTTTGTTTCTACCTAAAATCCGGTCATGAAGGGTCAAAGTCATTAAGGGTCATTATCATTTTCAAACCCCTAAAGATTCCGGTCATATCCGGTCACGGTCATTTTCGGTCATTATCATTTTCAAACCGGTGTATCGGTGGCTGAATCCTTGAAGAGGTCATCGGCTGATGGAATCTCATCTTCATCAAACCACTTCTTCAACTTGTCCTGAGCCTTTGACTTCACATCATCTGAAACCTCACCCCAAACTTTCTTGAGCACAAACAGCAATACGGCCAGGTCATCGCCCAAACCAGCTATAGGAATGGCGTCTGGAATCACATCGAGCGGACTGATGAGATAACCCAAGGCTCCTACTATCAGAGCCTTGTCCTTCAGCGAAACCTTGTCGCTCTCTAACGTATAATAGAGAATGAGCGCTGTATAAACCATCTTGGCACCGGCACGTTTGGCAACATGCGAAATCTTCTCGACAAATGCACGCTGGGTGAACTTGTCCTTATAGTCCATAAAGTCTGGTAAAGTCATACTACTTATAGTTTATAGTTTATAATTTACAGTTATAGTTACGACCGCTTCTCGTAGAAGAGGACTGCCTTGATGAAGGTCTCCATCTTAGGCTCCTTATGATGGTTCACGCGATAGGCGATGATCATCTGGAGAAGTGCCTTGACAAAACACGCCAGCAGCAGACCGATGATGACGGCTATGACCGTGGCGAGCATCTTGCCGTTGTCGTAGACGGGTGACTTGTCCGGGAAACAGGACAGCACCAGTACGGGGAGGACGGTGATGAAACCGCCGATGGTGAGCTGGCTGCGCTTGGAACCGCCCATATCGAGTATCGCCTGCTTATCGAAAAGATAATCATCCAGCTCCATACGGGTAATGCCGTAGTTCTCAAACTTCGGAAAATCGGGCTCATTGCCATATTTCGCTATCTTGCCCGTTACCTTATGTTCGAAATCATCTAATATCTGTTTTTCCGGTTCTCTGAGTTTCATAATCTTGCTAGTTTTTAAAATCGTTTAAAAATGATGCATCTTATACCTTATTATATATAGCGGCTGCGATGCTGAAAAAGAAAAGAAAGCAGTGCCCCTATAAGCCGAGTTCTGTGTTCCTATTGAAAATAAGAATGTCTGTCATTTATCTAGTCCCAAAGTCACCCTTGGGCTCAAGCACTCTACCCTCCACAGCAGCCCGAAGGCAATCGGACGAGCCGCCCTCAATCTGCGGTATACATGAGCTTACAGCTCCCAGATGGCACAGCCTGACGATCACCCGCCAGCTGGTGGTCTCTTACACCACCTTCTCACCCTTACTCTCACCACCCCAGACTGGACAACGGGATAAGTGAAAGCGGTTATTTTCTTCTACCGACACCTACTGTCACCAATAGCTTCTAGTTTCGGAAGTGGGATGCTCTATGCTGCCCGGACTTTCCTCTCGCACCTGAAAGATGCCAGCGACAGACCGGAGCACTGCTTTCGACATGCAAAAGTACAAAAAACTTTTGATACTATCGCACGATTCCCCACTTTTTTATGCATCATTAGTTATTCGCAAGGCTATTTTTCACTCTTTTTTCCGGTTAAACCGAGTTTCTGAGCCCCTATCGTTTAACAGATATTTATTAATCAGTAGAAGATAGTTACGTATACAAAACTAAGAATTTCATGCTTACATTCAAATATTTGTGAATTTAGGGCATTTCTTGTTTAATAGCCGTTAAAGTGTTAATTTGAAATGTTAAAACGGAATAAATTTATGCAGAGAATGAAGCGTATCTCAAAAAATGACCCTATATTTGCAACCGGAAACAGAGCGGTGCATGACAAGCTGACTTTGGCATGATATTAGCTGCTGCAGTTTCAAGGAAATGAAAAGTAAACAATAAAAAAATAAGAGACATGAAAAAATTAAGTAATTATGTTGTGGCTGTGCTCTGCGTTGGTTCGCTCGCATTTTCAGCCGGTGCTTTCATGAAAGTAAATGCTACACCTGCAACTACTGCTGCCCCAGCAGGTCAGCCTGTAGACTTAACCTATGCTGCCGAGAAGGCGCTGCCTGCTGTAGTACATATTAAATACGTACAGAACTCGAAGGTGAAGACAGTAGATGTGCAGGACGATCCATTCGGAGGTTTCTTCGACCCGTTCGGCTTCTTCGGCAACCCGGGACAGGGCAACGGAGGCACACGCAAGCAGAAAGTGCAGACTCCGAAGAGAGAGGCTACAGGTTCGGGCGTCATCATCAGTCAGGACGGTTACATCGTTACCAACAACCACGTGGTAGAAGGTGCTGACGAGCTGACCGTAACACTGAACGACAACCGCGAATACTCGGCACGCATCATCGGAACCGACAAGACTACCGACCTCGCCCTCATCAAGGTAGACGGCAAGAACCTGCCTACCCTGCCTATCGCCGACAGCGACAAGGTGAAGGTGGGTGAATGGGTCATCGCCGTGGGCAACCCATTCGGACTGAACAATACGGTTACAGCCGGCATTATCTCTGCCAAGGCACGTTCGCTCGGTGCCAACGGTGTAGAGAGCTTCATCCAGACTGATGCTGCCATCAACGCAGGTAACTCGGGCGGTGCACTCGTCAACACCCAGGGCGAACTGGTAGGCATCAACGCCATGCTCTATTCCCAGACCGGTTCTTACTCCGGCTACGGTTTCGCCATCCCTACCTCTATCATGAACAAGGTGGTAGACGACCTGAAGAAATACGGCAGCGTACAGCGCGTGATGCTGAGCATACAGGGAAGCGATGTGCTGAACTATATCAACGCCCAGAAGGAGAACGGCAAGGAAGTGAACCTGGGAACCAACGAGGGTGTTTACATTGCCAAGGTTGATGAAGACGGCAACGGTGCTGAAGCAGGACTGAAGGAAGGTGACGTGATTACCAAGGTTGACGGCAAGAAGGTGACCAAGATGGCTGAGCTGCAGGAAATCCTGAACGGCAAGCGTCCTGGCGACAAGATGAGCATCACCTACCTGCGCAACAAGAAGGCAAGCACCAAGACCATCACACTGAAGAATGCTCAGGGTAATACTTCGGTTATCAAGAGCGCAGACCTCGACGTGCTCGGCGGCAGCTTCCGCCCTATTACTGAGAGCCAGAAGAACCAGCTCAACATCAAGTATGGTGTAGAGGTAATGAAGGTGAACAGCGGCGCCCTGAAGGATGGTGGCATTTCACGCGGTTTCATCATCCAGCGCATCAACGACAACAACATCAATACGATTGATGACCTGCAGAAGGCTGTAAAGAGTGCTTCTACCAGCAAGGACCCAGTGCTCTACATCCAGGGTATATGGCCAACAGGCAAGAAGGCTTACTTCGCTGTTCCGCTGCAGAAAGACTAAGGGTAAGAGTTTTTAGAAAATCGTCTCATGATTGAGTAGAAAAGGCCCTTTTACTGCCAAAAAAACTCAAGAAACAGACAAAAATCAATAAAATAGTAGGTATTTCTGAAAAATATCTACTATTTTTTTTGGTATTTAAACAAAAAAGTGTATTTTTGCAACTACTTAAAATTTGATGCCAGCATGAGACAATTAAAAATTACTCAGTCAATTACGAATCGCGCAAGCGCATCGTTGGAAAAATATCTTCAAGATATTGCTCATGAGGAGCTGCTCTCTACAGATGAAGAGGTGGAGCTCGCTCAGCGTATAAGAAAAGGTGACCGTAGGGCATTGGAGAGATTAACAAAAGCCAATCTCCGTTTCGTGGTGTCTGTTGCCAAACAGTACCAGAACCAGGGGCTCAGTTTGCCTGATCTTATCAACGAAGGAAATGTGGGGCTTATCAAAGCCGCACAGAAGTTTGATGAAACCCGAGGGTTTAAGTTTATCTCTTACGCCGTATGGTGGATTCGCCAGAGCATTCTGCAGGCCATAGCCGAGCAGAGCAGACTTGTGCGCCTTCCGCTCAACCAGGTGGGAAGCGTTAACAAGATTAACAGGGAGATAAACAAGTTTGAACAGGAATTTGAACGCAAACCGAGTGTAGACGAAATGGTTGACCGCGTAGACTTGTCAGAAGACAAGATTGAGGACGCCATGAAGGCTTCGTCAACAAGCCGCCACCTGAGCGTGGATGCTCCTTTTTCAGACGATGAAGAAGGCAGTATGCTCGACCTGATGGCCAATTCGGATAAACCGACCGACAATGAGCTGCTGACAGAGTCGCTGAGAGCAGAAATAGAAAGACTGCTCGGCACGCTGCCGGACAAAGACCAGAAAATCATTGCTGCCTTCTATGGCATCGGGACTCCTGAACTGTCGCTCGAAGAAATCGGAACCAAGTATCATCTTACAAGGGAAAGAGTGCGCCAGATTAAGGAAAAAGCTATCAGGCGACTCCGGACCAGTACGAAAAATAATCTGCTGAAGTCCTATCTGGGATAAGGAAATATCCGCATAACTGATGGGGCAGACAGCACAAAACAAAATAAGACAGAAAAAGAAATGAAAATTACAAAAATTGCATTCGCATCTATCGCATTAGCATGTTTCAGCTCGCTCTCTGCATCTGCTAAGAACGATGCTAAGACTGCATACATCTTTGGATTTGCCTCGTCGTTTAATGACTCTACAGTCTATTTCACAGACGTTCAGAAGGTTGATTCTGCCTACTTCACCCGCAAGAGCAAGTTTCTGGTAAGCCGCGAGAACTATTCATACCAGTTGCGCGACTATCTGGAGCAGCAAGGTGCCGGCAAACGCACATGTATCGTGATGTTTGACTTCGACCAGAAGAAGGCTGAAAAGAAATGGAACAAGCTCTATGCAAGATACGTTCAGAAGCCAAAGGCTAAGAAGGCAAAGAACGGACAGCAGACGAACGATGCGCCTAGCCCTTATCAGGTGAAGACTATCAACCCTACTGATTTTCATTTTTCATCTGTTCAGCCAAACGATGAAGAGGTTGAAGAGGCAAAAGTGAAGAAGGCTAAGAAAGCCAAGAAAGAAAAGCGCAGAAAAGGCGCTAAAAATGAATAAGAAATCAAACGTACCTTACTTCGCAAAGTAATAAGGTTAACAACAAATTAAGAAGCCATTCCCGTTTTCTGCCGGGAATGGCTTCACTTTTTTATATCATATCATTTTCTACTTCAGGTTCTGCTTGAACCAGTTAGCTATCTGGCGAAGCAGATGGTTGCGGGTATTGCCACCCGAAATGCCGTGATTACGGTTCGTGTACCACAGGGTTTTGAAGTCCTTGTCTGCCTGAACCAACGCCTCAGCATATTCGAAGGTATTCTGCGGATGCACATTGTCATCTGCCAATCCGTGACAGATAAGCAACGCACCATGCTGCTGCTTTACTCGCTCGATAGGGTTCACCTTGTAACCCTCTTCGTTCTCCTTAGGAGTGCGCATGTAGCGCTCCGTATAAACCGAATCATAGAAGCGGTAGCAGGTAGGAGGAGCCACAGCCACACCTGCCTTGAACACAGGACGGCCCTCACTCATACTCATCAGCGTATTGAAACCACCATAGCTCCAGCCCCAAATGCCGATATTATCCTTGTCTACATAAGGCAGAGAACCCATGTAGAGAGCTGTCTCAACCTGATCTTTCGACTCTAAATCGCCCAGACGGAGATAAGTAGACTTTTCAAACTCTGCTCCTCTACCACCTGTTCCACGACCATCTACGCAGGCAATGATGAATCCTTCCTGTGCAAGATAATAATCGAAAGCACCGCCATTGCCCATACTGCCCGTGCTCCATGAATCGAGCACCTGCTGGTTGCCCGGACCGGAATACTGGAAGAGGATGACAGGATACTTCTTGCTGGCGTCGAAATCAACCGGCTTTACCATCCAGCCGTCCAGTTTCACACCTTCGGAAGTGGTGAAAGAGAAAGTCTCGCGCTTGCCCCAATTATACTTCCGGGTCTTTTCGAGCAGCTGCTTGTTGTCTTCCAATGTCTTGATAAGCTTGCCCTTGTTGCTGCGTACGGTGAAGACATAAGGATGGCTATAACTGCTCCAGGTGTTTACGAAATAGCGGTAATCGCCCGAGAAGTTAGCCGAGTTGGAACCAGCCGCATCAGTAAGGCGCTCCACCTTTCCGTTCTTATGAGCCACGTAAACCTGGCGGTCGTGCGCATTGAGTTTGGCAGCCTGGAAATAAACATCGCCCGTCTTCTCATCCATTCCGTAGATAGAGGTAACATCATAGTTGCCCTTCTCTACCTGGCGCAGGAGCTTGCCGTTCATATCATAGAGATAGAGATGCATGAAGCCGTCGCGGTCGCTAGGCAGCAGGATGTTCTTCTTGCCCACGATGCTGTTTTCAATCACCTCTTCCTTTACAAACTTAGGCACACTCTCCTTGATGAGCATCTTACTCTTGCCGGTGAAAGGATTGACTGCATAGAGGCGCATGTCGTCCTGATGGCGGTTCATCGTATAGACAATCAGACTGTTGGCGTCTGGCGATGTCTTGATGCGTGGATAATAGCCGTCAGAATCTACAGGCACTTCGAGCGCCACGGTCTTTCCGTTCTTCATATCATAGCTCCAGAGGCTCACCTTAGAGTTGTCCTGTCCTGCCTTAGGATATTTATAGGAATACTCTCCAGGATAGTCGTGATACTCGCTACGGGTAGGATGAGAACCTTCGAACATCTGCAGAGAATAGGTCTTAACATGCGATTCGTCGAATCGGATCCAGCCGATGGCAGTTCCATCCGCATTCCATGCAAAAGCGCGGTTGAAGCTGAATTCCTCTTCGTAAACCCAATCAGGAATACCATTGATTACCTCGTTGAACTTACCATCACGGGTAATCTGGGTTTCCTTATCTCCATCGGTAACAAAGAGATTGTTATCCTTTACGAAAGCGATGTGGCGTGAATCAGGCGACCAGGTAGCCACCTGCTGGTTAACGCCCTGAGAAAGTTTCTTCAAACTCTTCTTAGCAATATCATATATGAAATACTCTGCCTTGAACGAGCGGCGGTAGATAGCCTCGCGATGGGTCATGATAAGCAATTTCTTACCATCAGGACTGATTACATAACCTTCAATCTGTCCGAAAGGAGCCTTGGCTGCGTTCACATCGAAGAGGATGCTCATCTGCTTGCCCGTCTTGAACGAATAACTGATAACCTGCTTGCCATCATTGCTGATAGAAGCATACAAATCGGTGCCATCAATAGGGTTAATACCGGTAACATAAGAGGCAGCAAACTCGCCGGAGGTAATGGCCTTCAGGTCGAGCTTATCTGCAGCATGCATTGCTGAAACCATCATGACAGTTGCAATAAAAACTGGAAATCTTTTCATGTGTTAATCTTTATGTAATGCCTCAATAGGCGAATAATCTTCGTCATTGAGCAGTTGTTTTACTGTTACTTTAGGGTTGCGCTTTATATAAGCGCAGATTGTCTTCACATACTTAGTCTTGAAAATCTCCTTGCCCATCGCCTTGTTTACAGCCCACATAATCTTGCCCATATGCAGATCGCGGTCGAGCTGCGGACGGGTGTCAAAGTGGTCCATCGGATAGATGCTCAGCAGATAGAAGGTAAGGCAATCCGGCACAATGTACTGGCGCGACATGGTGCTGCGCTGCTGCGGCGTATAGAACTTCTTGTAGAGCGGATAGTTTTCGCCCATATATTTATCGAGCGAAATTCCTACAGAATGCTCTCCTACCACGATGCTCTGGTCGAGAGCACCAATCTGAGCATAGAAACAAGGCTGCTGGAGCTCCGGAATCCAACTGTTCAGACGCGAGAAGGAAGATTTCAGCTGCTCGTTGATGTCATCCATATTGGCAAATTCTGCCTCAGCATCGGCGATAAGCGCCTGCAGGGTAGAATCCTGATAGAACATGAGGAAACGGTTGCTGATATTGGCGTCGGTAATGGTGCCAAGCTGGAGCATTTTCTCTATCAGCGTACGGGTTTCTATCGGGTAATCGGTATTCATCTGCTGCAGGGCAGAGAAATCACCGGTAGTAAGATATCTGCTTTCCAATCGGTCGTAACGCTGTACCGACAGCGGCACAGCCTCTCCTTCCTCGTTCGGCTTGAACTTAAACTCGCAGGCCGAACTGAGAAGCACTATTGCTAATATGACTATATAATTAAAAAACCTTTTCACGATAATTCACAAATCTTCGAGTTACGACTGCAAAAATACTAAAAATTATTTAAATTACCAAGCTTTTTTGCTAAAAAATCATACGCATTCGCAAAAAAAATGGGTTTTTCTCTTAAATTTGTTTGCAAAATAGCCAGCAATGAACAAAACGTAAGTCTTTTTTGCTCATTACTGGCTATTTGTGCATTTTTTTCTGCTTCTCAGATGATAACAGAAACTGCTTATCGGATCATGACAGAAACAGAAACCTGAACCGGCTCTTCTATCTGTTTCTTCCAGGCTTTCAACCACTCATACCACTCCTTCTCGCCCTTGAAACCATAGGTTTCGTTGGCACTGGTATAAGCAAGCTTATAACTGAGCTGGCTGCCTGCAGGTTTCACTACCTGAGTATAGCAATCCTTATTGGCTGGCTGCTGACTTACCAGGGCTGACTGCGGCACATAAATGCCCAAGCCTACGGTCTCCAGCTTGTGCTTTCCATCGTCCTTGCCTGTTGGCCAGTCGCTGCCATAACAGCCTCGCAATCCCTTGCCATCAGAAAATTCGCTGGAACCCTTTACGTTGATGAGTCCTGTAGCAAACTGATAATCAGAAACATCCTTGTTGAAGAATACATCTACATCAAAATCGCGATGACCGGCATAGATGGTGTAGCGGATGGTGGCATTGACAGGCTGCAAGCCCGGAGCCGGAACCCAACCCTTATCCACTACCTCGACGATGGCACGGAGCGGACCTTCTGAAATGACGCGCTGCTCCTGGTATTTCACGTTGTTGAACAGCACCTGGTCTTTACCGTCCCAGCCACGGAGCGCACCCAGTCCGTAGGTATTGCCTACCCAGAGACAATCATCGCCCGAACCAGCCTGAATCTGCTCATCTGAAGGATAGAACTGTGTATCCTGAATCACCAGCCCCTTGTTGATTTTTCCATAAAGGTCGATGGTCTGACGATGATCAAAATAAACACGCATGGCAATCAGTTCGCTTTCGAAGCAGGTGCCATGAGAATGGACGTAGTGATAAGGATCCTTGGTTTTCTTATCAAAAGAGATGCTGCGCAGATAAATATCCTGCCTGTTCTTAGCCAGTTTCCTGTTTCTGCTTGGCAAGCAGAGTTCTGCAAAAGTACGAGCCGGATACTGTGCCTGCTCGCCCTCACGATAGAGTTGCACCTGATAGGTCTTGGTTTCTTTCTTGCCTAAATCGGCAAGGAAACAGAGTTCATCGTTGGTACAATCGCGGTTGGTGTCGTCGAGCTGTGAAGGAATCTCCTTACCGTCAACGGTTACTACAGCGCGCTGAATGTCACCGATAGCGCCCAACTTGCTGAGATCTACCACCACCGGAGCATCGGTTCTTGCCACCTTGGAAGGATTGGAAACCGACACCTGGAAATTAGCCTGCGCCTGGGCTGACAGAACCATCAGCGAAACCAGCGCCATCATCATTTGTCTTTTCTTCATAGATTTTTATTTTTAAGTTTGTTTATTAATAGTCTATTCAAGTTTCGCAAGTAAGCCCCACACGCCCTGTTTCGCAAGTAAGCCCCACACGCCCTGAAAGGGCAGAAGCTCCTAGAAGCTTTTGGGCCTTCAGCCCGTACTTGAACCACATGCGAAACTTCAGTTTATTGTCTACAACTGCGAGAAGAGTTTCTTGCCCTTGGCGTAATATTGCCAGATGATAGAGAGATTGTAAACCTGCGGAATCTCCTCCTTCACCCTACTCGCTTGTATCTTTCTGCGATCTTCGTCAAACTCATGTTTCCATGCATTGAAAGCCCTGCGCGCCTTGAAGATGGCCTTGAAGTCACCCCAGTTGCGTTTCAGAACCAATGTCTCGAAAGCTGCAAGGTAATCCAGGAATCTGCGCATACGCATTACATGAGTCAACTCCGTATCACTCAGATTCTTATAAAGCATGGTTAAATTATTTCTGAAATTCAGATAAGTCTTCATCGGATTGCTTTTCGGCAGGGTTCCACCCCCCACATGATAAACCTCACTCTCAGGAATGCAGTAGATTTTTCTGCCCATCAGACGCAAGCGCCAGCAAAGATCTATCTCTTCATTATGGGCAAAGAAGCGGCCGTCTAAACCGCCGGCAGTCCAATAATCCTTTGAGCGAATCATCATACAGGCACCCGTAGCCCACAAGATTTCCTGCTGGTAATCATACTGCCCGTTATCGCGCTCTACCGTATCGAAGATGCGCCCGCGACAGAACGGATAGCCGTATTTGTCGAGGAATCCGCCGCAAGCACCAGCATACTCAAAGCTGTCCTTATCGTATTCGGCAAGCAGCTTAGGCTGACAGGCAGCCACCTGCTGATGCGAATCCATAAACTCGATGAGCGGTGTAAGCCAATGATGCGAAACCTCCACATCGCTATTCAGGAGCACGTAATACGCTGCATCAATCTGCTTCAAGGCACGGTTATAGCCTTCAGCAAAGCCGAAATTCTGCTCCAGCACGATGGTCTTCACCTGAGGAAACTGAGTCTCCAGAAGGTGCATCGAACCATCAGAAGAAGAATTGTCTGCCACCCAGATTTCAGCATCCTGACGGGAATATTCGATGACATTCGGAAGATACTTTGCCAGCATCTTCTGACCATTCCAGTTTAATATAACGATTGCTACTTTTGCCATATTTATTGTAAACTCTTTAATCTGTTATTCAGGAGATTGGTAAACTCATAGTTCTTGAGTCCCCATTTGGGAGCAATCAGCAGTTCTTTGGGCGACTGACTGACGAAGCGCTCCAGCACCAAATCCTTTCTGAGCAGACGGATGTATTTCACGATGACATCAATATATTCCTCTACCGTGTAAACATGGAAAGGATGCTCAGCATATTCCTGTGCCAGCCGAGTGCCCCTGATAATCTGCATCTGATGAATCTTGAGAATATCAAGCGGCAAGGAAGAGATGAGAGGAGCCTGGCGCAGACTTTCTTCCGCATCTTCTCCCGGCAAGCCGATGATGATGTGACCGCCCGTAAGGATTCCCCTGGCATGAGTACGCTCTACGGCACTACGGCAACAGGCAAAATCATGTCCGCGGTTGATGCGTTTCAAGGTTTCATCATTGGCACTCTCAATGCCGTATTCCACCAGTACGAAGGTTCGGCGGTTCAGTTCTTCAAGATAATCGAGCAATTCATCGCTCATACAATCCGGACGGGTTCCGATAACGATTCCCACCACATCTTCCACCTCAAGAGCCTCTTCATACATCTGCCTCAGTTGCTCCACCCTGGCGTATGTATTGGTATAAGCCTGGAAATAAGCCAGATATTTCATATCAGGATACTTCCTGCTGAAGAAAGCCTTTCCCTCCTCCAGCTGTTCAGTAATCGACTTTTTCCGGTCGCAATAGCTGGGATTGAAGGTGCGGTTGTCGCAATACGTACATCCGCCACTCGAAATCCTCCCATCTCTGTTAGGACAGGAGAATCCCGCGTCTATCGAAATCTTCTGAACACGGAAATCAGGAAACTGCTTCCGGATCCATGTTCCAAAATCGTTGTAATACATTGGACTTTGAGCCTTGAGCTATTAACTATAAACTATTAACTATCAACTAAAGAAGCTCTCCCTTCAGCGCCGTCTTATCGTGATTGAAATCACCCAGGCGAACCTTGATAAGCTGGTTGTCGTATTCTTCCTTGGCAAGAGCTGGAGAAAGTTCTACGCGGATATAGTTCTTGGTGAATCCATGCATTGCCTTGCCTCTTGGCGCCTTCTCGAAGAGAACCTCAGCCTCTGTACCGATGTATTGAGCATAGAATTCCTGCGTCTTCTGGTCGCTCAACTCCAACAGTCGCTTGGAGCGCTTCTTCTTCTCCTTCTCGTCAACCACATACGGAATCTTCAAGGCAGCCGTACCCGGACGTTCAGAATAAGGGAAGACGTGAAGCTGGGTAACAGGCAGACTCTTCAGAAACTCATAGCATTCTTCAAAACACTCCGGTGTTTCGCTGCGACAGCCCACCATCACATCGACACCGATAAACGCATCAGGCATCTTCTCCTTGATAAGATTCACCTTGTGGGCGAAGAGCGCCTTGTCGTAACGACGGTGCATCAGCTTGAGCACCTCATCGCTTCCGCTCTGCAGAGGAATGTGGAAATGAGGCATAAAGGCACGGCTCTGGGCACAATACTCTATGAGATCATCATCACAGAGATCAGGCTCCAGACTCGAGATGCGGTAACGCTTGATTCCTTCTACCTGATCCATCGCCTTGACAAGGTCGATGAATCGCTCGTGGGTAGTCTGACCGAAATCACCGATATTCACACCGGTAATGACGATTTCCTTACCGCCTTCAGCAGCCGCCTGCTCACATTGAGCCACAAGCGACTGGATGCTCGGGTTGCGCGAATTGCCTCGGGCAAAAGGAATGGTGCAATAGGTGCAATAATAATTGCAGCCGTCCTGCACCTTCAGGAAATAACGGGTACGGTTGCCACGCGAGCAAGAAGGCTGGAAGGTCTTGATTTCCTTTGTCTTCACGCTATAATGCTGATGAAGAGCCGCAGCATCGCCGTTCTGAGAACTTTCCGTATCGACGTTCTGAAGAGTCAGAGCAGCCAATCCGTTTTCCTGGGCAAACTTCTGCGCCCATGCATCGCTGAGATATTGAATCAAGTGAGCCTTCTCGTTAGCACCCAACACGAGATCTACGCCCTCTATCTTGCTGACATTCTCTGATTCGAGCTGCGCATAACAGCCCGTCACGATAACGAATGCACCCGGATTGTTTCTCACCATCCTGTGGATAGCCTGACGGCATTTATGATCGGCAACTTCTGTTACCGAGCAGGTGTTAATAAGACAAATATCAGCTTTCTCCCCCTTTTTAGCAGTAATGACGCCCATATCTTCGAGCATTTTGCCAAAAGTGGAAGTTTCAGAGAAGTTGAGTTTGCAGCCTAGCGTATAGTAAGCTGCCTTTTTACCTTGGAAGGCACTTGAATCTATCATAAATTATCTTTTCTAATATTCTAAAAGGTAACCTAAAAAAATGAAACATAGTCTCTATAAAACGAAAAAGCCGCTAGACCGAAGTCCAGCGGTTGTTTCTCTCATTTTTTCGTTCGCAAGTAATTTCAAATTACTTAGCAGAATCAGCAGCAGCTGTATCAGCAGCAGCAGTGTCAGCAGCAGTTGTATCTACCTGAGCTGTGTCAGAATCAGCAGAAGCTGTGTTCTGAGCTGTTTTGTTACCACATGATGCGAAAGAGATAGCTGCGATAGCTACGAACATAAAAACTAATTTCTTCATTTTCTTTGCTTTTTTAAAATCTGTAAAACAATCATTTGTTCTTTTGAACGATGCAAAGGTAAGCATTTTTTTGATACGTTGTTCTTTTTTTTGCGACTTTTTTTTAGGCGTTTTTGTAACAAAATTACAAATCGCTATAAATCAGCTACTTACAAAGTGCTAACAAAGGTTAAAGTTTTTGATGTGCTCGGAAACAGCCTAATTTTAACACTTTTCGGTGTTTTTTAGCGTAACAAGGGTGCGCGCCAACACCTCTTCAGAACAGCACTATATACATATAATAAGGTACGCGCGCGAGGGAAAAGACAGAAACTTTTTTTGCCTGAGAAAGAAACTTTTTCTGCCTGAGGAAGAAGATTTTCCCAAGAAATCGTCCCCCAAAAACTTTGATTGCCGAGAATTTTTTCGTAACTTTGCACTCAAAACAAAGAAACAACAGACAGAAAATGATACAGCTAAAAGAAAATCAGGGCATTCCCCGCAGCATTCTCCTGATGATGGCTATCGTCGCAGGACTCACCGTAGCCAACTGCTACTACAATCAGCCGCTTCTCGAACTCATCCGCCACGACCTGGATATTACCGAGCAGAAGGCTAATCTCATCACCGTCATTACCCAGATAGGTTATGCACTGGGCTTATTCTTCCTCATCCCCTTGGGCGACATGCTTTCGCGCAAGAAACTCATCCTTGTCAATATGACCATTGCTGCATTGATGACAATTGTGATGGCTGCAGCGCAAAACGTTTGGATGCTCTGGGGAGCTTCACTGCTAATTGGCGCCTGTTCGGTGATTCCGCAGTTCTTCATTCCGATAGCCGGACAGTTTTCGGAACCCAAAAACAAGAGCAGGAATATGGGCATTGTACTCTCCGGACTGCTGACGGGCATTCTTGCCTCACGAATAATCAGCGGTTACATCGGCGAATGGCTGGGATGGCGGGAGATGTTTATCATAGCTGCCTTCGTGATGGTGTTTTGCATGGGAATCATGCTGCTGATGATGCCTGAAATGAAGCGCAACTATGTAGGAACCTACAGAGGGCTGATGACCACGATAGCAGAAATTTTCGTTTTCCATCCTTCTATCCGCATCTATTCCACCCGTGCAGCCTTCGGGTTCGGCAGTATGATGGCAATATGGTCTTGTCTGGCGTTCCATCTGGCGCAGCCACCTTTCAGCGCAGGAAGTGATATGGTAGGAATGCTCGGACTTTGCGGAATCATGGGAGCCGTTGCTGCCAGTGGTGTGGGAAAACTGATTCCTAGGTTTGGCATTCGAAAATTCAATCTGTTCGGAGCAGGAATGCAGATCATCGCCTGGGCAATAGCCTTGCTTTTCGGCGACACTTACGCCGGACTCATCGCAGCCATCATCCTGGTTGACATCGGTCTGCAATGTCAGCAGCTCAGCAATCAGAGTGGTTGTCTGCAGGAGATTCCGCAGGCTTCCAACCGCGCCAACACCATCTTCATGACCAGCTATTTCATCGGTGGTTCGCTAGGCACTTTCTGTGCCGGTTACATCTGGACGCAAGCCGACTGGCTTGGTGTCTGCATCGTAGGAATCG
>ENA-USUA01000882-USUA01000882.1-human-gut-metagenome-genome-assembly--contig:-NODE-882-length-15887-cov-3.114927_pt1 | contig 15887 bp, 5 predicted proteins | sample MGYA00250057_ERZ773390 | MGnify/ENA primary metagenome ERZ773390 (study PRJEB29103, sample SAMN06111941) | human gut metagenome | biome: human gut; feature: ankylosing spondylitis patient; material...
ATATCATCCGCATTGCTCCACTCAAATCCCGCCGGACCATCGTCCATCTCATAAACAGCCCTATTGCTTTTACACAAATGAAGCAGATCCCGATACCAGTTCTGAATATCTCTGTGCTCAGGTTCGTCGAGCAGGAACCAATCGATCTCTCTCTTTTCGCTCCATTCTCTAAGCTGTGCAAATTCCTGACCCATGAACAGAAGTTTCTTTCCCGGATGGCCCATCATAAACGCATAGCCTGCTTTTAGGTTGGCAAATTTATCGAACCCAAGTCCCGGCATTTTATTGATCATCGAACACTTCAGATGAACAACTTCGTCATGCGACAACACAAGAATATAATTTTCACTGTATGCATACTGCATCGCAAACGTCATCATATGATGTGCATTTTTACGGAAATACGGATCAAGTTTCATGTACTCCGTAAAATCGTGCATCCATCCCATATTCCATTTCAGGCTGAAACCAAGGCCGTCGTCTTCGGGCGATCCTGTCACCTTCGGCCATGCCGTCGATTCTTCCGCGATCATCACAGCGCCTTTGTTCCGTCCCAGAACAACCGAATTCAAATGTTTAAAGAAATCGATCGCCTCAAGATTCTCGTTGCCTCCGTATTTGTTCGCGACCCACTGTCCGTCCTGTTTTCCGTAATCAAGATAGAGCATCGACGCAACAGCATCCACACGGAGCCCGTCCACATGGAAATGTTCGATCCAGAATAATGCGTTTGCAATCAGGAAGTTGCGCACTTCCGCTTTTCCGTAATCAAATACTTTCGTTCCCCAATCCGGATGTTCTCCGAGTCTGGGATCTGCATACTCGAATGTCGGAGTTCCGTCAAAATCAGCAAGCCCGTGAGCATCTTTCGGAAAATGCGCCGGAACCCAGTCAAGAATCACTCCTATATTGTTTTTATGCAGAAGGTCAACCAGATATGCAAAATCTTCAGGACTTCCGTATCTTGAAGTCGGCGCATAATATCCCGTAACCTGATATCCCCACGAACCGTCAAACGGATGCTCTGCAATGCCCATCAGTTCTACATGAGTGTATCCCATCTCTTTTACATATTTTACGATCGCCTCGGCGAACTCTCTGTATGTGTAGAATCCTTCATCTTCCCTTCCCGGGTGACGCATCCACGAACCCATATGAACTTCATAGATCGACATCGGATTCTTCTTATGATTCCATGTCTTCCGCGCTTTCATCCATGCGTCATCCGTCCATCTTATACGGGAAAGATCCGTAATACGAGACGCCGTTCCCGGACGAAGCTCCGCATAATTTGCAAACGGATCCGCCTTATAAAGAAGCTCGCCTTTCTGCGTCTCAATACAGAACTTATAAAGCTGTCCTTCTTTCGCTTCCGGTACAAACTTCACATAAATACCTAGAGGCTCCTGACGCTCCATTCTGTCTCTTTCCAAATTCCAGTCATTAAATTCCCCGACTACAGACACATTCTTCGCATTCGGCGCCCATACCGCGAAATAAACGCCCTCCGTTTTGTCGTTCACTACTTTATGTGCGCCTAATTTTTTATAGATCTCGTAATGGTTTCCCTGACCAAACAGGTAATGATCCAATTCTCCTATCTCATAGGCATGTTCATTCGCTTTCATACTTGCCGCATCCGCCGCAGTGTTTTTCGCCGGACTGTTCGCCCTGTTCCGGCTTGCGCCGCCTGACGCCTTTTTCACCGCACTGCCCGCCATACCGCCGGCTGCATGATTCACGATGCCTTTGCCTGCACTTTTTGCCGCGTTTCTGCCCGCACCTTTTCTCCTTGCCATAAAAGCCCACCTCGCCGTTTCCTCATAATAAAATATCGAAGCGTTTCTGCCCGCTTCCGTGATAGTTTCATTATACTTGATTCCGTCCAAAAAATAAAGAGAAACAGACAGCTCTTTCCCGCCCGTTTCTCTTGTATTTTGTCTATTTATGCACACATTTTAAATTATAGTCTATTATCGTGCTTCTTTATATATTAAAATCTTTTTCAGAAAGAATAATACGGTCTGACTCGTCTGTATTTCTTCCAAAAACTTTCCGCATCAATTTCTTCGCGGACGCCTTCTGAGAATGACGGATCGCGTCATCCATAACTTCTTTCACTTCCGCAACCGTCACAAAATGATCTTCCCTCTGCAGAGAATCAATTTTACTATACAGCGCAAGAATTCCCATCTCGTCAATGTGATATCCGTTTTCTTTCGCATACGTCTGACCGAACGTAACAAGCTCATCGTTGATGAAAATCGGCACTTCCAGTCTTGATGTGAATTTTTTCCTGAATTCTCTGTTCGATGACAACAGTCTGTCAAGCGGCTTTCTCTGCTCTTCCAAGACGATCAGCATCTCGCCTGTATCCTGCTCCATCGCTTTATTAAGACGCGCAACTGTCTTTTCATTCATTTTGGACGCTTTCTCAATGATCAGAGCGCCGCCGTAAAGTTTTTCGACAATATCGCTGATCTTCTTCTTATTCAGAGAATCTCCTGTCACGATCGCGACCTTGCCCTGACGGATGTCTCTTTGCTTCTGGATCGCTTTCACGACGTCAACGGCAAGAACCGTTTTTCCGTTGCCTTTATTTCCAATGATAAGCAAGTTGCCCGTTCTCGAAGTCCCTTTTCTGTTCGTACAGTTCTTATCCTGCTCAAGCACATCGACAAGCTGTTCGCTCATTCCGCGCACCGGAACAAAGTAAGAAAACAGTTTCTTCTGTTCCTCTGTAAGTCCGGCTCTCGTTCCGATACCGCTTTGCATCTCAAGGTCATATCTTCCATGTACGACAAAACCGGTATCCATTGACAATGCATCCGAGATCTCATCGAGCGGAAGCGGCGCAGTCTTACCTGTCGCAATCAGCTTCGCAGTCTCTTTACGGCTAAGCGGTGTCGTCGCCGACATAATGTCGATCGGCTCGTCATCATCAGGAATCTCTCTGTCGTCATCCTCTCCCGAATAATCAGGATTTACTGTGAACTCATCCTCAATGTCCTGAATCTCTTCCGCGTCATCTTCCCCGAAGAAATACTCGTCATCTGCGTTTCCTTCCGCCTCTTCGATCACTTCATCCGCTTCTTCGTAGTAATCTTCTTCCGGTTCTTCAATCACTTCTTCTGACTCTTCATAGTAATCTTCTTCCGGCTCTTCGATCACTTCTTCTGACTCTTCATAGTAATCTTCTTCCGGTTCTTCGATCACTTCCTCTGATTCTTCATAGTAATCTTCCTCCGGTTCTTCGATCACTTCTTCTGATTCTTCATAGTAATCTTCTTCCGGCTCTTCGATCACTTCGTCTGCTTCTTCGTAGTAATCTTCCTCCGGTTCTTCGATCACTTCCTCTGATTCTTCATAGTAATCTTCTTCCGGCTCTTCGATCACTTCGTCTGCTTCCTCATAGTAGTCTTCTTCAAAGTAATCGTCATCCAAATCTTCCTCGAACTCCTCGTCGAAATCTTCGTCAAAGTCATCATCAAAATCATCGTCGATTCTAAGATCCTCCGCAACCTGACCCATGTTTTCGCTTGGTTCTTCTTTTCTCTTAAGATATACTCCTGTAGGTTCTTTCTTTTCTTCTTCCGGCGGGATAATTCCCTCAATTTCATCAATCATACGTTGAATATCCGGCGGTAAAATCGGTGTTGTTTTCTTATTCGTCTCCATAGTATCCCCTTTTGCTGTATCCCCTGCTGAATCTATAACTTCTTCTTGTTCCGATTCGGATGCTCCTTCTGCATCCGTCCCCTCTTCAACCGGCTCATCCTCTCCTGCATTTTCTTCAAATCCCGAAAGGATATCTTCCAAACTGATCTGACCTGTAATCTGATCGTCCTCTTTTATTTCAGCGGCCGCTTCCGCTTGCGCTGCCTCCTCCGCTTGTGCGGCTTCTTCTGCTTGTGCCGCCTCTTCCGCTCTTGCGGCTTCTTCTGCTTGTGCCGCCTTTTCTGCTCTTGCGGCTTCTTCCGCTTTCTCCTCTTCTTCTGCCTGTAATGCGGCGCGGCGTTTTTCCTCTTTCAAACGACTTACCATGTCTATATCTGCAACCGACTCAATCTCTCCGATCGCCTGCTCCAGATCCGCAAGATCTTCTTCATCCTCGATCTCATCTTTTCTTACCGGACGGAATTTGATCTGGGATGTATTTCCCATATCCTTTTCTTTGCCGAATTCCGACTCCTCTTCATCCTCAAAGTCAAAATCCATCGCTCCTGTTTCCGTCAAATCGAACTCCGACTCTTCTTCGTCTTCAAAATCAAAGTCCATCGCTCCCGTTTCCGTCAAGTCAAACTCCGGCTCTTCTTCATTCTCAAAGTCGAAATCCATCGCTCCCGTTTCCGTTAAATCAAACTCCGGCTCTTCTTCATCTTCAAAGTCAAAGTCCATCGCTCCCGTTTCCGTCAAATCAGATTCCGACTCTTCTTCATCTTCAAAATTAAAATCCATCGGAGCTGTCTCGTCTTGGAAATCATCTGCCGTCAATTCTTCCAACTCCGGATGAAGAAGTTTTCTCAATGCAACGTCTAACGGCATCGTATCTCCCAGTTTCTTTTTAGCAGGCTGCCTTTCTTCTTCCGGCTCTGCGGTTGTCTCCAGCACATCCGGTCCTTTTATTCCTTCCGGTACGCGCTCCTCCGGCTCATCGACTCCTTCTGCTTCGGAAACATCCGTCGGCAGATATGCGTCTTCTGTCTGCCCGGCATCTTCCGCATCTATCGGCACCTGCTCGTCCTGTTCAACATGATCCTCTGCATCCTCCGCCGGTGAATCCGCTTCTAACGCCTTGATCTCGTCGGCTTCCCACGCTTCCGTATCTACTTCCACCGGGTCGTTCGGCAAAGTGATCTCTCTTACTCCTTCTGAGATCGTTTCCGGCATCATGTCCGGAACAAGTTCCTCCATTCCCTTCGGAACTCGTGCGTTCACCTGCTGTTCGGCAGCGAAATCAGCATCGGCAACTTCGGAGTCGGCAGCCATAAGTTCAGCTCCCGGCAAACCGTTTTCTTCTTCCTCCTGCTCGGATTCATCTGCCTCTGCATAAGAAAAAATATCAGGAATCTCCTCTGTCTCCTCGGACGTCCTTGCATAACGCTTATCGTACTTTTCCTGCTGGGAAGGAGTCAGTGGTTTGTACTGCATCTTCAGTTCCATCGCCTTATAGACATACTGCCCCTCGCTGAACCAAAGAATCAAATCGTCACACTCTTCCAGACATTCTGATGTCATACCGGCTTCCTGATACAGCTTCGCCAGTTCATATGCCCACTCTTCAATATATTCGGATTTCTTATATTCTTCAAGAGCTTCGATCTGCTGCTCGATCGGCGCCCTCTGCGCGCGGAGAATCTTATATCTTAAAATGTACTGATTCGGGTCTTTCGGCGCGATCTGCATAAACTCATCGTAAAAATCGATCGCCTCATCGACATTTCCCGTCTTAAGAGCCAATCCGCACAGACGGCTGATAATCTTACGGCTTCCTTCCGCCCGCTGATATGCAAGCGTCAAAATGTCATATCCCTTCTGATATTCTCCGGTTTTTTCATAAATTTCACTGACGTTTGACAACATCACTGCATTGCGCACGCGCCTCCAGTCAATTTCATCTGCGATCGCCGCCGCTCTGCTGTACGCGCCGCTCTCCATAAGTTCGAGCATCCGTTCAGTCTTTGATTTATATTCGTATTTATCCACCGCATTCACCTCATTAAAAAATAGTTTTGTACAGGGCAGTGTCTTTCCTTCTATGTTTCTTTACATACTATATCTTTCAATATTTTATCATATGCATTTCGCAATGTCAAAAAAATGCACCCTCAATTAACATTGAAGATGCATTTTTATAATCTATTTAATTTTTTCATATTCTCTTTATTTTTAAATCGGAGGCAAATATTAGATTCTGTTCCTGTAAGACCTCTGCCATTGTTATTTGATCTGCGGTCGATTTATTAAGACCTGCTTATTAAATTTTCCCTCCTTCAATTAACAAATTCGAGTTCATAACAGTATCCTTATCACATATCACTTACGTTCCTTGTTTCCGGTACCACCACACATATTAAACCCGATATGCACGAATGATAATCTACTCAATGTTTCTTTACACATCTTTTGAAATTCTGCTATATGTGGTATCTATATTCAATATGTCTGCAAATGTTAAATCTTTCTGATCTCTATCCGGACTTCCAACTCTCCGATCAATTCTTTCGTTATTTTTATTCCGGATCATCTATCCTTGAGCAAAGGTCTCTTCTCCACAGGAACTTACACTTGCCGTACCACTAACATATTGATGATTCACTGAAATCACGCTGTCCATTGGTCTTTCCCTCCTGCTATCCGTTTATTTTTAATCTAATCGGGCAACTGATACGATGCCTTCTTAGTTAAATATCCTTTTGAGATGCTTTTGTTTTTATTTTGTTGTATCTCTTTTGGATGTCTTTATAATATCACCTGAGTTTTATTTTGTCAATACATTTTTATAAAAAACTTTAAATAATTACATTTTACTTTTATATTGTATGAATTTTCTGACAATGTTGCTGTCTCTGCAAAAAAGAATAAGGCGTCCGTTACCGAACGCCCTATTCCATAAAAGCTTAAATGTTTACTGCCTTAATCAAAAGACAAGTTTTCACTATGCTCTTTTTCTTCTAACCGCTACATAAGCAATTACCGACATTCCCGCAAGTACAAGCCACAGAGCTACATGTGCCGTATCTCCTGTCTGTACGCTTCCGCCCTGTGACGGAGTTGACGGAGTCTGCGGATCATTCTTCGGCGGAGTCTGTGTCTTCGTCAAACCTTCTGCCGCTGAATTCAACTGTGCCAAAGCAGCTTTTACCTGATCTGCTGTTGCAGCCTCGTTATCCAAGATTGCCTTAGCAGATTTCAGAGCGTTTTCAAACTTCGCCCAGCTCTCTGCTGTGTAACCGTCGTTCTTCTTATCTTTGTACTTGTCGTAAGCTGCCTGAAGCTCGCTCTTATCAACAGACGGTTTTCCGGAAAGCTTCAATGCTACGCGAGCGTCTCTTAACGCATTAAGCGCTGCGTCTACCGCTGCCTGATCACTGTTGCTGTTGTCTTCCACGATTGCTTTTGCCGCTTTCAGCGCATCTGCATATTCTTTCCAAGAATCTGCTGTATAGTCTGCCTCTTTCAGATCTTTATACTCTTCGATCAAAGCTTTCAATGCATCTGTGTTTCCACGCTGTACAAGCGCTGTAACCGCATCGTTCAACGCTTTTGCTGCTGCATCGATCTCCGTCTGATCTTTGCTGTCTTTCAGTACCTTTTCTGCATCTGAAAGAACTGTTTTCATTGCTTTGTAAGAATCTGTTGTGTACAAGTTCGCATCAGCCGCTTTCGCTGCATCGATTGCTGCTTTTAACGCCTCTTTATTGATCTGCTCTACTTTTACTAATGCTGTATGAGCATCTTCTAACGCTTTCTTCGCTGCGTCTACCGCTGCCTGATCAAGATTGCTGTTGTCTTTCACAACTTTTTCTGCCGCTGTCAACGCATCTGTGTACGCTTTCCAGGAATCTGTTGTGTAGTCTGCCTCTTTCAGACCTTCTGCTTTATATTCTGCGATCAAAGCTTTCAACGCATCTGTGTTTCCACGTTCTACAAGCGCAGCAACCGCATCATTCAAATCTTTTGCTTTCGCATCGATTGCCGCCTGATCCTTACCGTTTGTCAGAAGTTCTTCTGCTTCTGCAAGAACTTTTTCCATTGCATTGTAAGAAGCTGTTGTATATGCGTTTTCGTCTTTTGCTTTTGCCGCATCTACTGCTGCCTGCAGTTTGCTCTTATCAAGCTGCGGATCTACCGGAGCTTTTACGAGAGCTTCTTTTGCCGCTTTCAATGCGTCTTTCGCCGCATCTACTTCTGCCTGTGTCTTATTGCTGTTGTCTGCCACGATTCCATTTGCAGCTTCAAGAGCTTCTTCGTATTTCACCCATGTCTCATGTGTGTAATCCGCTTCTTTCAGTTCTTTGTACTCTTCAATAAGAGCTTTCAATGCATCTGTGTTTCCGCGTTTTGCCAATGCTGCATGTGCATCTTCTAACACTTTCTTCGCTGCATCTACCGCCGCCTGATCGCTGTTGCTGTTATCTGTTACGATTGCGTTTGCCGCATTCAGAGCAGTCTCATAAGCGCTCCATGTAGATGTTGTATGATCCTCTGCTTTCAAATTCTCTTTTGCGTACTGATCGATCAAAGCTTTCAGATCTGTTACATCTCCGCGAGCAACAAGTCCTTTCACAGCTTCAGTTAATTCTGCAACCATTGCGTCGATCGCATCTTTTGTACCGTTTACAAGAAGCTGTTTTGCTTCTGCAATTTTAGCTTTTACCGGCTCTGCGCTTGTTACTGTACTTGTTTCAACTTTCTTCTCTGCGTCTGCGATTGCTGTTCTCAGAGTGGATGCGTCTACAAGTTTACCTTCTGCGCCTTCCAGTTTCGTTATCATAGCAGTTACTTCGTCCTGTGTCTGTGCTCCTGTCGCCACAAGATCGTAACCTTCTTTCACGAGCGCTTTGAATGCTGCCGCACTGTCTGTCGTTGCTTTGGATGTGTCTACTGCTGACAATACAGTCAATCTTTCGATCAATGCTGTAATATCTACGCCCGGTTTCTCTTCTTTCTCCGGTTTTGTTCCGAATACTTCAAGCTCTACAACATGGTTTGTTGTTGTGTCGTTGTTCGCTCTTCCGTACATATAAACACGAACAAACTGTGCTTTTGTTCCTGCCGGCAACGTCCATGATTTGCCCTTTGCAGTTTCTGTATAGTCTGTGTCAAAATTACTCTGACCTTCTTTGTTTAATTTATGAACGTTCCCTTCATCTGCATTGTAGACGATTGTAGCTTTTCCTTCTTTGAAGTCTGTTTCTTTTTCTGCTACAGCTACTACTGTATCGCCATATGTTCTACCATCACCCCAGTAACGATACAGTGACAAGGAATTCACATCACATACATCCCCTAAATCAACCTGCATATAAGAGGATTCGCGTCTGTTGTCCGCACCAAACTCAGCATAATTATTTGTGTTCTTAGTTCCATCTACAGCCATAGTCATCGGTCTGTCGCCGCCTTTTGCTGCATCTGTATCATCTTTCGTCCATTTTGCTGTTACGTTTGCATCTTTGGCGATGTTCTTTGCTTCTACTTTTTCTCCGTAAATTGCAAGATCAGCTACTGTAATGAATTTATTTTCATTCGCTGATTGCCAGTGATAGGAAGAAATTCCGCTGATGCGTACATATCTCGCTTCCTGTGCCGCGAATGTGATCTCCTCAGGGAAGAATGACTCATCGTTTGTATTTGTAATCTTGCTTGAAAGATCAAGTCCGTTTTCTCCTGTTACCGGAGTCCATGTCGTACCGTCTTTACTAATCTCTACGATCAGCTTTTTAATATTACCTGTACATGCCCAGTAATTCTGTGCTCCATTGAAGTATCGCGGTGTGTAATCAACCTGATCCAACTTATATGTAGCTCCCAAATCGACTTTCAGCCATGCGTTATCGCTGTTTACAGTGCCATTTTCTACTTTCTGACTTGTCCAGAATGTTGTTTTGTCTCCGTCCAAGATCTTGTCTTTGCTTCCTTCACTTGTCGCGGAAACTGTGATCATACTATCTGTAAGTTCAAGTTTCGGAAGTCCTTCCGGCTCTCCCATCTTAGCTACTTCATCATATCCGTATGCGATATCGTACACAGATGCCGCTGTCACGCCTTCACCTGCTGTGATGGCAGCTTTTTTCACTGTATGGAATCTGTTATCTGCGTTGTAAGCAGATCCTTCCAGTGTTCCGTCTACATAAAGCTTCAGCATACCGTTGTTTTCTTTCACACCTACTACTTTATGCTCTGCTCCGTCATTGATTACCTTGCCGGAAACCGCTGTAGCGCCGTTCAGTGTGAAGGATGCTTTTCCTTCTGCCGTTACTTTCAACTCATACTGAGCATCCTGTTTTACGAGAGACTTCTCTTTACCGTCTGTAGTTACTGTTGCAGCTACTGTGAATCCGTTGTTGGAATTCAGAGATTTATCTGCTGCTGCAAGTTCTCCTGCTGTAACGCTTCCGTTTTCAACGATCACGTTATCTTTGTGATATACAACAGATGCAGCTTCTGTTGCTTTGTTGCCGGACATATCTTTAATATCCTGCGGAGTTACTTTTACTGTTGCTTCGTTTGCCGGAGCTTCTGCTAATTCGATATGATATGTTGTATCGTCTGCACTCTTCTTAACGGAAGCAACTTTTCCATTTTCTACCTTAAAGAGGTTTCCTGATACTTTCTCATCGAACTTCACTGTGATTTCTTTCGCACCGTCTGTCATAATTCTGTCGATCTTCGGCGCTGTTGTGTCTTTCTGAGCTGAAACGCGTAAGATACGCACTTCGTTCGGTTTCAGGTTCACTGTATATTCTTTGCCGTACTCTAATGTACCTGTCTGAGCAGATTCATCTGAAAGAAGATAGCTGTGCTCTAAGTAGTAGTTTAATGTGCCTGCATTTTCTGCAACACCCATTGTACGGTCAAATGTGAACTTGATCGTCTTATCTGCGCTTGCAGACGGGTTACGGAGTGAGATAATTCCGTCTGTTCCGTCGAAGCATGAGAATCCGTATGCTTCTGCCTGCGCTTCGTTTGAGTCAAAATTATTTAATTTTGTAACATCTGGTTTTCCGCCGATCATCTTGGAGTTTTTGAGCATATGGTAGTTTGCCTCTGCCCACTCAAGGAATTCTCCTGTAATCTCGTATTTTCCGTCTGTCATAATACTGTCAGAGTAGTACAGCTCCCAGAATGCTGTTCCACGAGTAGAAAGCATGTACAGATAGTTCTGGAAATCTTCATCTGTAGCGGTATTAACCGTCATTCCTGTTCCTTCTTTTCCGTAAATCGGATCATGGTTGTAAAGGTTCTGGAGCGGGAACTGGAACTGATGATTCTTCAGGAAATCATAGTAACAAGCGTCACGGTATGTGATCTGCTTGTTCATCTTTGTCGTTCCAAAAGATGCGTCTCTTTGATCCGCTGTACACTGAAGCCATACGGAGTCCGCCCACTGTAAATACCACGGACTCGGGTTTACATAACATGTAAGGGAAATCCAAAGATTATTAATATTGTCTTCTTTTTCACTCTTACGAACTGTTTCCATCAGATCGATCCATGCTTCCCACAGATCAGTCACATGATACATCTGATGATAACCGCCTGTCATATGGTGGTTTGACTCGCTGTATACCGGAACACCGTCTGCTCCGCCTGCATTATTAAAATGGTTGTACTGAGCATTGTCTGCGAATCCATCCCATTTCCAGTAGTTGACATCCCATTTTTTCTGCCATTCAACTGCCATTTTTGTAAAGTTATCTACATATGTGCGGTCAGCCACGTCGATAGAGCCGCCGGCTTTACTTCCTTTTTTTGCTGTCTGAATAATATCTGCTAATGTACTATAGAAGTTATATCCGCCTCTCGGTCCAACCCATACTCCGAAGTTACTTCCAAACTTCTTAACAAGTTCGCTGGATGGTGCCAGTTCTTTCGGGAATTTCTCATTAAACGTCCAGAAACCTTTGTTGTTAATTGTTGCTCCGGATTGTTCGTGCGAACCTTCGCTTATTGATCCATTATTATATGCATTCCATCCATCGTCTACTACATAGGAATCAAGAGGACTGACTTCCGCTTTATTCAACTCGCGGTCAATCTCAATGAAGGAATTCAGAATATTCTCATCACTGATCTTCATCATGTTATCGAACCATGAGTTATACTGTGTACGGAACTCTGACGGAGTTGCGATTGACTTGATGTACTCGAAGAAGTCTGCCTGAATAACTTCCTGCTCTGTACTTCTTGCCGCACCTGCAACTGTCTGCCATGTCACATACTTATCGTCTGTTGTCAACTGATTATCTTCTTTCAGTCTGCTGAACGTCTTACCACTGTAATAACGCATAAATCCTGTTCCGTTTACGATCTCTGTATCCGCTGCCGGGAACTCACATCCGAAGAACATTCCCTGAATGTAGATCGGCTGTCCGAGGTTCGCTTTGAACTCTTCCATCTGAACAACGCCGCCTTGACCTCTCGGAATTGTCCACTGTGCATCGGACTCTGCCACTTTCAGAGACTCAAGGTCGATATAGTCGATCTCAGCATCTGCCATCTTGTCATCCGGCACGTCGATCTCAAGGAATTTACGCATGAAGTGATCGCCTTCGTACATTACGATTACTTCGTCGATTGAATACTCTACGTTTTTGTGAGTGTACGGTTTGAAAGAAAATGTTACTTTCTTACCTGTTTTCTCTTTACCGTTGATCGTTGCCGTTGTATCTTCGACTTTGACTGCCTCATTGCCGTCTTTCAGCTCTAAATCGCTTGTCTCAAATGCACGGTCATCCGTATCTACCGGAGCTTTATCTGCGTGGAGATTAAATTCTGCTCCGCCGGCAAATCTTTCCCCATTGTTTGAAGATGTTGCTACGAACTTAATCTGTTTCGCAGTACATGCTTCTTTCAAGTTTACATAGATCGGGTTCGTACCATTATATTCAAATTCGCCTTCTGCGATCGGCTCTCCCCAATCTTCGGATTCATAATCAAGTTTGTTTTCTGCTGTTGATGCGTACAGCTTGTACCCCTTAATATTTCCGTTTGTGTTTTCTCCTTCTTTTCTCGGTGTATAAGAGAAAGACTGGAATGTCACATCTTTTCCGAATGTGATTACTACATTATGCGGATAGTCCTGATCACCTTGTCCAGTCCCCCCCCCCATAATTTGAATGCCAGATACTCTCTGTTCTTCCATCTAACAAGTTAGATGCCGGTCCATCTGAGTCTCCGCTCGCATTCTGGTAGCTGTCTGCCGTTGCTGTCCAGCCGTCACGGTTGATTGCCTCTAAGGTAATCGATCCTTTTTGCTCTTTCGTTGTCTTAACAACGAATTCTTCACTTCCTTCTTGCGGAGTGAAGGTTGTTCCTTCTCCACCAGTTCTTTTGTTCACAATTTCAGTCGTGGACAATTTTTTGTCCGCTGTTGAAAATGTTCTTTTGATGGCATCGTTTCCGATTGTAACAGTATTATCTTTCTGCTCAACGGTTACTTTACCATACGGAACTGCAGTTTCATTTTCTGCCGCTCCGGCAACTGATGTTGTGGAGAAGACGCTCGTCACAACCATAGCTGCTGCGAGCGCTGCACTGAAAAATTTCTTTTTCATAATATTCTCTCCTTTCCCCGTGAAATTGTTATGTTTTTCACAGTCTGCATCTATTTTATGATAACATATTCCCTGTCATTTCGGTACATCCAATATCCTTTTCGTGATATTTACTTAATTTGTGTCAATTTAATCAATGTTTTTTTAAGATTTTATCGGTTTTTCTTAAGAATTCTTCTTTTTATTTTCCGCAATTTATTAAGACGACTATAATATCCTGTTTATGTCAGGAAATAAAGGGAATCCTGTAAATAACACTTAAAGGAGTTGCATTATATATGAAGAAACTCATTTATCCGGCAGCGCTTATTCTGCTTTTTATTATATTGACAACGACAATTCTGCCTGCCGACGCCGTCTACGGATCGAATACGGACTGGTTTTCCCAGCATGCCGCTCTTGCGGAAACGATCCGTGACGCCTGCGTGGAACAGCACACGCTTCTTCCCGACTGGATCGATCTCGGAAGCGGAAGCAGCGGATATCAGTTTTCTTATTATGGATTTTTAAGACCTGATATTCTGATCGGATGTCTGTTTCCGCAGATTCCTATGGTTTACATCCTGATCGGCTATATGCTTGCACTTTATCTCGCTTCCGTTCTTTTATGTTATATGTGGCTGCAAAGCGAGGATATTTCCCCGTTCTTTTCCTTCATCGGAAGCGTTTTATATTTGACTGCGGGATGTCTTTTCCATATGCATCGTCAGATCATGTTTGTCAATTATCTGCCGTTTTTGATCCTTGCTTTTTTGTGCGTGAAGAAACGTAAGTTTCGCTTTCTCCCTCTTTGTATGCTTCTGATCTGCCTGCACAGCTTCTATTTTGCGATCGCCGCATTTGCCGCGATCGGCTGGTACTGGCTGAGAACGGAAAAAGAGACATTTTGGAAAGATTCGTTTTTCAAAAAATATATCCCTTCCGCCGTTCTTTCCGTATGCATGGCGGCGGCGCTCCTTCTGCCGACAGGACTTGTACTGATGGAGCACAGACGAAGCGGCGGCGGATTTTCTCTTTTGAAAATATTAGAGCTTTTCGGACCGAATATCTCTATGAACGGCATCTTGTTTAACGAATACGGACTGGGGCTTACATTGATCTGCTTTTACACGATACTTGCCGGATTAAATAAAAAAAATCCTGCCAAAAAAGAATTCTTTCCTGACAGCGTTTTATTTTTATCTTTCGGATTGTTCGGTATCTTTTCTTACATTTTAAACGGAACGCTCTACGCCAGACCGAAGATACTTATTCCGTTTCTGCCGCTGTTCATCCTGCACTGCGTACGTTACTTAAAATCAGCGCACACCGAAACAGACCGCGTTTCATCGTATCCGCTCTATCCGTTTGCCGTAATGCTTCCGCTTGGTCTGCTCTGGTTCAGTCAAGTTCAGTTTCCGTGGATTTTGATCGAACTTGGTATTCTGTTTTTATTTTGCCTGATACAAAGACGGAAACAAAACCTTATTTTGCAAATGTTTAAAAATCCCCGCATTTTTGCCCGGGTAGAATTACTCGTCTATCTGCTCATACTGATCGCCCCGGTCGGTATGTATATTACAACTGCCAGAAAGGAAAACTGGGTAAAGAAAGCAGATGTTTCGGCAAAAGAAACTTACACAAAACTCGCGGAAATTCCGATGGATCCGCTCTATCATTTTGACAGCCTGACCGAACCGCTTGCAAACGGAAACCGCGCCCCAGAAGCGAAAATAACAAGAAGTTCTATGTATTCTTCTGTGACAAACAGCGCTTACTCCGACTTGTATTATGACGTGCTGAATACACCGATCCGAATCAATAACCGGATCGCGCTGCTTACTTCCGATAATCCGTTCATGCTTCATCTTCTTGGCGTTCGGTATATCGAGACAGAAAAAGATCATATTCCCGCCGGGTATACGCCTCTGTATTCTTCGGCAAAAGACACGGTGGTCGCAGAGAATAAACACGTGCTTCCGAATGTTTATTTTACATCGGATACAATCTCTGAAAAAGAGTTTGACCGTTTCAATCAAATCGAACAGTTGGAAGCGATTTCCCGCAAAACCATAATAGAAAACACTTCCACTGATACGGACAGCGACGTTTACCTCCCCGGAAAGTTTATCACTCCTTTTGCCCCGAAACTGTCGGCAGACGGCAAACTTCCCGATAGTTTGACTATCAAAAAGACTGCCGATAAGCATGACATAATCTCAAAATGTCAACAATCGTTGACATTTTATGTTGAAAATACAGGTTTTGGCAACATTTTGTTGCTTTCTTTCCAGGTGGATAATAAAACGATCGATCCTGTTGTCATCGACATTAACAACATACGCAATAAGCTTTCGGGACTATTTGCGCCTTACCCAAACGGAAACAATACGTTTCACTATCAGTTTTCAGCGGACAGTGACTCGGGTATGACAAAACTAAAGGTTACTTTTCCAAAGGGTCATTTCACTGTCAGCAACGTACAGTGGCATTTATGTAATAAACATATTTTCGACGACAAGAACACAATTACAAAAGCGGTCTGTGACAGCAGAACCGAACGCAGCGCCTTCCTTTCAGGCACGTCGAATTAGAAAGATTACAGTTGATACAGCGCATAAAGCTGTA
>ENA-USUA01000889-USUA01000889.1-human-gut-metagenome-genome-assembly--contig:-NODE-889-length-15773-cov-260.605377_pt1 | contig 15773 bp, 16 predicted proteins | sample MGYA00250057_ERZ773390 | MGnify/ENA primary metagenome ERZ773390 (study PRJEB29103, sample SAMN06111941) | human gut metagenome | biome: human gut; feature: ankylosing spondylitis patient; material...
GGCAACAGCATGGCGAATGTGGTAGAGCTCAAGCATACCTACAGCCGCCCTGCCTTCGTGCTCAGCACCTCGGTGAAGAACATCCACCAGCATCGGCTCAGCACCATCCACGACAATACGCTCGGCATCGGCTCCACCGCCTTCTGGCACAAGGGCATCCTTCGCCTCACAGCCGGAGTCAACTATTTCTGGCAGCGCAGCGAAACCCCTTCTGAGGAGGCTCAGCAGCGCGATGCAGAGTACAACCATTTTGCCGTGTTCAAGTTGGCACCGCAGCTCACAATGGCCGATGGTTGGCGTTTTACGGGCAACCTCATCTGGTGTACCCGCCGCCGCAGCGAAGCCTACACCCCGGCTAATCTCTATGCCGAGGTAGGGGTATATAAGAATCTGGGCAAGCACTGGACGCTCGAAGGCCGCTTCCACGATATGGTGAGCCAGCACTTCGGCAACCGCGCTGCCACCATCGGCTGCACGTATTATTTTTAACTTGAGTTTTTAACAATCTTTTTCTAAATCAGATGCAAGATTTCTGTTCCTTTCTCATTTTCTTATCAGAAAGTGAAACAATAAAAGAAAGGAACATTATATATGAGAAAAATTGATTTCAAGAAGATCGGGCTGGCAGCGATGATGCTCCTGTCGGCCCTCACATTCCAGTCGTGCGATACCGATAACGATACCGATTGGGACCGCGTTTTTCCTAACGCACTGGTAACCGTGAAGAAGAGTGGCGATGCCTGCTATCTGCAGCTCGACGACAACACCACGCTGCTCGCCAAGAACCTGAAACCAACCATCTTTGATGGCAAGGAGGTTCGCGCCCTCGTCAACTACTCCCAGACCTCGGAGAAGAGCGAGAAATACAACCAGGTGATTCACGTCAACTGGATAGACAGCATCCTGACCAAGAAGCCAGTTCCATCGCTTGGTTCTGATATCGAGAACAGCGAGAAGTATGGCAACAGTCTGGTAGAAATCGTTCGCGACTGGGTAACGGTGGCAGAAGATGGCTATCTCACCCTCCGTTTCCGTGCTCTCTGGGGCGGTCAGAAGGTGCATTACATCAACCTCGTTACGGGCGTGAATCCTGAGAATCCTTACGAGGTAGAGCTCCGTCACAATGCCAATGGCGATCCTCAGAACTACTGGCGTGATGCCCTCGTAGCGTTCAATCTGAACGATGCCGTGCCTGATACAGAAGGCAAGACAGTGAAGCTCACCATCCGCTGGCGTTCCAGCCAGGGCTACAAGAAGGTAGATTTCGACTACTGTTCGCGCAAGCCTATCAGCAGCCCGAAGATGCTCGAAGGATACAGCCAGGAAGGAAGAGACATCCGATAAACGAAGAAGAAAAGCAGATAAAACAAAAGCCCCGATGCGTAATGCATCGGGGCTTTTTTGTTTTCCTTTATGGTAAAGGCTTTTTGGGGGACCAGCGATGGAATCGCTGGGGACGGGGACGCAAAGGGGCTAAGGTTCTTTTTACCTTTTTACCTTTTTATTTTTTTACCTTTTTACTTTTTTACCTTTTTACCTTTAAAAGCTGCTGCAGCTAGTTACACCGAGTGTGGTAGCGATAGCTGTGAGAAAGGAGATTGCGATTTGCAAAATTGTTTTCCAGGTACTTGCTTTCATAATCTTTACTTTTTTAATGTTAAGTGTTTACTTTTTTAATGTTAAATGTTAAGTGTTAAATGTTAACTTGGTGGGGTGCGCAAGGCCGTTTGGCGGGCTTGCGCTTCCCCTGTCAGGCGTTAGCCCATGTTGCCGCCGTCACCTTCGGTGCCGCCACCCTCCTGAGAGCCACCGCCCTGGGTATTGTCACCGGTTGTACCAGAGCCACCCTGCGTTGTACCAGAGCCACCTTGCGTTGTGCCGGAGCCACCCTGGTCAGTGCCACCACCGGTGGTACCACCGCCTGCCTCATCAGTGCCGGTATAACCGCCGTACTCCTGAATCTTGCACTTCTTGCGAAGTTCCGAGTTGCTCCAGCTTTTCGTGTTACGTACAATCAAATGTACGCCCTCCACGCTGGCAGCAGTTACCTTCTCCTTGGTATCCTCCGCCTTCGAAGTCATACCGATAGAGAACAGACCGAGATCAGAGAGACGTACGCTCTTGCCGTCGAGAATCAACTCCTGCAGATGGTCGAGAGCATCCATCAGCACACCGTGAATAGTACCGCGAGAGTAAGGCGAACCGTGGTCAGAGATGTGCGATACGAATCCCTCGAAATCCACCTCGCGGTCGGTTACAGCAGTGGCATACCACTTTTTCTTACCAGCGTTCTCGCCGCTCTGTGGTGTACGCTGCAATTTACGATACTTCAATGTTCCTTTTACTTCCATGATGTTAAATTATTAAAGGGTTAATATAAATGTTACTTGAATGATATTCAGTTATTGCCTTTCTTCGAACGACAGTGCAAAGAAAGTGCAAACGAGAACAGAGCTAAGCTTGCTTAAGCTTTGTCGAGTGCAGCCTTTCTTGAATCACGATGCAAAGGTACGGCAATTTTCTGATACTACCAAATTTCACCCTGCAGAGTTATGTTAAACGGATTTAACACTTCGAGCCCATCCGGTTAATCTTACCAACTCATAATTTATCGGGCGAGAAAACTATGTGATGTAAAAAGTTTCTCTATGCTTTCTTACTCTGAAAACAGCAGGAAGCAAGAAATCATCCATCAATGCTTCCCCCTTCCCCAACCCCAAAAGTGTGACAGTTGTGACAGTTGTGACAGTTTTCAGCGCCTACCCCCCACCTCCCTCTCTTTAGAGGTAACTTATTATATTATAATAAGTTAAATATAATAATAACAATTTGAAAGCAGCCCGAGTTCATATACCCCTCCGCTGAAAACTGTCACAACTGTCACAACTGTCACAACTGTAACGCTCTCTCAATCCTTCTCCTCTCCTTCTCCCTCCATCCTATTTTGTAAAGAAAAGAGGAATATTAGGGTCCGCTAGGCGTTATGAAGATACGCAAGTCCGCTAGGCGTTCCTGCGGATTTGCAAATCCGCAGACAAAAAAGGTTCGACCACTTTAAAGCGGATTTGCAATCCGCAGCCGTAGGCTTTTCATATTGATATCTTACGTATCAATCCTTAGTCTCCTTTATATCAGAAAGCGTTGTTTCAATATCTTCGATTGTAGGCAACTGGCTTTGTATGTTTTCAGGCATGAGCTTAGACAACTGATATTCGGAGATGCCTATTGGCTGATTGGTTGATTCAAGAGCATATTGAGCCATCACATTGTTCTTGGTTTTGCAGATAAGCAATCCAATTGTAGGGTTGTCAGTAGGCTTCTTTTTTATATGATTTACAGCACTTATATACATCCCCAACTGTCCCAAATGTTCAGCTTTGAATTTTGTAATCTTCAGTTCTACGACAACATAACAGCGCAGTTCCAAGTGATAGAAAAGCAAGTCGGGATATACAGTATCTTCCCCTACTTGTAGAGGAACTTGACTTCCAACAAAAGCAAAACCTGTACCCAATTCAAGCAAAAAGCGTGTTACATTTTTGGTAAGTCCTTGCTCCAATTCTCGCTCCCGATACTCACCGTCAAGTGTGAGGAAATCGAAATTATAAGGGTCTTTCAACGTTTGTGCTGCTAATTCGCTTTGAGAATCCGCCAGCAGCTTGTTAAAGTTATTCACAGCCTTTCCCTGTCGCTCATACAGATTAGTATCAAGGAAATTAAGCAGAACAGCACGACTCCAACCATTTTCTACGGTCTTATTCAGATAGAACACAGCACGGCAAACATCCTTACATTGCGATATGATATACAGATGATGCCCCCAAGGAACGGAGAAGAATACATCCTCGTTTATTTGTGCAACAGGTTGTTGCCCATGTCCTTTTTGTAATTGTGCAACAACTTGTTGCACAATTATATTTCCTTGATTATAAAAGAGATACCATTGTCTAATGTATTGTAGATTCCTGTATGAAAGCCCTTTCATATCTGGAAACTCCGCCATAAGTTCACGGCTCAATTCTTTGAGCCAGCCATCGCCCCAAGATGCAGATTTCTGCTTTTCACAGATGTCTGCACCCATACGCCAATAAAGACGGAGCAATTCTGTGTTAACCTTGATTGCCGCCTTAACCTGTGCATGGCGTATATCTTTCTTCAACTGCGAAACCCAACTTTTGAACTCGCTGTTTCCTGCCAATGTCATATTTCCTGCCATATTCTATGTCTTTTTTAATGATCTATTTGAGCATTTCCGTATTCACTTTGACAAATCCATATTGTTGATTTCGTCAAGTCTTTTTTGGTCAAGCACGCCCGAATCCCAAAGTTCATTCAGAGATTCATCCATTTTCTTTGAATAATAAGAATACAACAATTCTTTCAATTCTTCCAAACCTTTCTGAGAATCATCTACTTGAAACATTTGCAAGAGGTGTACTTGTGTACTGTTTAATACCGTTGCTGCCATAACCTTCACATTAAAACATTCTACATTTTTCTGCAAATTTACATTTTTCCTTTAAAAACACAAAAGAAATCCCCCAAAAACTTGCATAAAAGAGAAATATTGCTTATTTTTGCAGCAGATTTAAAACATAAAAAGAAGGCTATCATCACAACTTCCAGGCCCACTCCATAGAAGATCTCCCGGAGGATTATCTCCCTACCGAAGATTCTTATTATGAATTTGAGCCAGAAGATGTGAACAAAGAGAACTTATCCATAGCAGAAATGAGCGGTAAGAAACTCGACTGGTTCCGCAAGGTCTGCGCATCGGTACACTTTATTCCTCCTCGTCTCTACGCCTCCTATGCCACTTGTAGTCATTGTACAATACCCACAAACCGCCTCCCCCAAAGAAGAGACAGCCCACTATTCCCACTACCTGACAATATGTTTCAGATGGAATTTTTCTTAATACTTTTGGATGAAGAAACATATTGATGCCACCACACACAAAAATCAGACACAACAGGTAAAACTTAATTTTAGTCGATATTTTCTTCCTATAAAAAAGAAAACAAACCAAAGAAAGACCTACCATTAACACTAAAATTAATGAAGACATTCTCCCAAAAGTAAATTCTTCATGCCTCAATAACCTAAGGCATAGCGTAAATATGGAAGCAGTAACCAATACAAGACCAACTGCATAACCTATCCAAATCACTTTTCGATTATCTTTAGAATCGAAAAGTGAACCCACGCTCTTCCAATATTTATCCATATCTTTCATAAGCCTTATTCCCAATAATAGCAGTTACTAATCACGACGCCTTGGTTCCGGCTCCGCCACCATTTCCGGCTCTTCTTCCGGCAATTCATATCTCCTGATATGATGATCTTCCAGATAGATATGGTTCAGCGTAAAGGCGAGCGACTCCAGCGTCTTCTCCAACATCTGTTTAACATTGCAACATCGCAGCAGGCGTTATGTTCAGAACCTTGCATAGCAATCTAGCTATTTTTAGAGTAGGCTCAGAGCGCCCTGTTACATAATCGTTAATACGTGAAGGACTTACTCCAATTTCTGAAGCCAGTTGTTTTTGAGTCATTTTCTTTTCATTTAAAGAAAGTTCGATAAGTTCAGAAACAGAAGGCTTTCCGATAGGAAAATGTTTCTTTTCGTATGACTCAACAATGTCCGACATTAATGTCAGTTCTATGGCATTCTTATCGTTGGCAGGCGTATCGTCCGTTACCAATGGCAGGAGATCTTCTATTCTGTTGAGTGCAAACTCATATTGTTCTTTCGTAATTCTATCCATAATTGTTTTTATTAAATGGTGGAACAATCTATTTTGTCATATTCACTATGTGTTCCGACAAATCTTACGAAGAGTCGGCCTATTGTAAATTTAATTACCACTACCAACCTATACCTGTTTCCTCGAATGTTGAATACGTAATGTTGATTACCTACGTAGTCAGCATCAGGAAAGTCAGTTCTTATATCAGAAAAGTTGCGCCATTCTGCTTCTTCCGCAATCTGGTACCATCTTTCCAGAGCTACTTTTGAGTCTTCTCGCTCAGGGGTCTCGTAAAACTCTTTTAGTTTCCTATGCGAAATAATTCTCATAATTCCATGATTTAAATTTTCATTGCAAAGATATACAGAAATATTGAAATACAATAGTTTCTTCCATAAATATTTTGTTTTTTAGGATTATTTATATAATTAAGCTTGTTTTTCTACTATTTAGCTTCCACCTTTCCCCCTTACGGGCTGAAGGCCCAGAAGCTCCTAGCCCAGGGTATCACCCTGGGTATAAGCGCAATCCGCCATATAGTTATGGCGCTGTTCTATGGTCAAACGGTCCGACATACTCTTTATTTACAAAGACTTCTTTTAACGTAACTTAGAAATAAAAACGAGGTCACTCTTACCAGCAACCTCGTTCAAATATTAGTTGAGTTTTAAAATATCCTCCTTGGCAAGCCCTGTATATCTTGCGATTTTATCAATAGGCTCGTTTTCCATCAGCATATTCAGTAATTTCTCATAAATCGTGTAATAATTCATAAAAAAGAAGGCTTTTACTTGTCTGATTCAAGTTTTTATCTTATCTTTGCATTATGAAGAAGGAAAAGGAATATACATTGACTGCCATCCGTGAATGCCTGGCTAAGAATATGCCACCATACGGGAAAGCGATACTTTTTGGCTCACAAGCTAGAGGTACCGCTAGAGATGATAGCGACTGGGACATTCTTGTTATCTTAGACAAGGAACAGCTTCTTCCTTCTGATTATGATAATGTAACCTATCCTCTTACCGAGCTAGGCTGGGATTTAGGAAAAGAAATAAATCCTGTAATGTATTCCGCTAAGGAGTGGCAGAAATATAAGATTACACCATTTTATAAAAATGTTGAAAAGGAAGGAGTAAGATTATGGGGCTAACAAACGATGAAAGAAGTTCTTTAGTAGAACTTCGTCTGGAAAAAGCAAAAAGATTTATAGCAGAAGCAGAGCAAATGCTTTCTATGGGATTATGGGATTTGGCTGCTAATAGGTTTTACTATTCTTGTTTCCATGCTGCTCAGGCACTATTAATACATTATGGGCTTTCAGCACATACTCATGCTGGTACTTTAGGCGTATTTGGTATGAATTTCGTTAAGACAGGTAAAATTGACAAAGAACTTGGTGCATTTTTCTCCAGGATGGAACAATTAAGAATGAAAGCTGATTATAACTGCGAATATGATGTAAGTAATTCAGATGTCGAGAATATGCAGCAACCAGCTCATGACTTTTTAAATAGCATCATCAAACTTATCAAAGAAAAACAATAATGCGCAATATAACTTTCACCCAAAAGTGATAAGTTTGTAGATGGCTCTTTTAGCCTTCGCGAACTCTTTTCTTAGCTTGACTTCTTGGGCTGTTTCTTTCTTTTCGTTGGCGAACTCTTTGGTGTCGTTGGCGAACTGTTGATTTATGACACACCCTCTTGTGGACCTTCAGCCCGTACTTAAACCACATGCGAAACTTGAGTTAAGTGTCCACTTAAAAAGTCCGTGAAATCCCTGTCTATTCCTCTCGTCTTTCCGCCTCCGGCTCCGCCACCATTTCCGGCACTTCGTCCGGCAATTCATATCTCCTGATATGATGATCTTCCAGATAGATATGGTTCAGCGTAAAGGCGAGCGACTCCAGCGTCTTCTCCCTTACCGCCGGCTTCAGTTCACATTCCCAGATTACGATGGTATGCCATCCCATTTCAGCCAGCCGGTGCAGCACCTCATGGTCCCTCTCCCGGTTCCTCCTGATCTTCTCCATCCAGAACCCGGTGTTCGATTTCGGCACCACATAATATTTGCATCCCTCATGTCCGTGCCAGAAGCACCCGTTCACCAGAATACAGGTGCGATATTTCCTCAGCACGATATCCGGCTTACCCGGCAACCGAGGATGATTGAGCCGATACCTGAATCCCCTACTCCACAGAAATTTCCTGACAAGAATCTCCGGTTTGGTATCCCTGCCCCTTATTGCCGCCATATTGTTATGGCGCTGTTCTATGGTCAAACGGTCCGCCATCTTTAATTTACAAAAACATCTTTCTTCTAATCTAATAAGTTTGCAAGCTATATGCTCCTCTATATGAAAAAATTCCGCAGTTTGCGGAACTTTTTCTCGGATTCATTGTAAAACCAAAAATCGTCAGCAGGTTGCTGACGATTTCAAATTATTGGTTCCTAACTCAACTTCAGTTAATTATATTGTTCCAATTCCTTGATCTCTTCGATAGATAAGCCGGTGGATTTTGCAATGACGTCTATTGGAGTATTGTATGCCAATAGGTTCAAAGCAATCTCTTTATTTCTCTTTTTTTCTCCTTTTTCTATACCTTTCTCCATACCTTTTTTTAATCCTTTCTCCTCAGCATGCTTATATACCGCATAATTGTCCCACATGACCATCATGCTGTTATCGTATTTTTCCTGTTCCTCTTTGGTCAGGCTCTTGGAGTCGGCAATTTCTGCCAGTCTCTTGAATATCTTATGCTGAGCCTCGAAAGGCATTTGTTCCAAAGTCTCCATATGCTTCAAATTATAAATCCAACAATCTAAAAACGTAGTACACTCTTCCTCTTTCTTCTTGAAAAGAGGCATTACCAAGTAGATGAAGCGGATCTTGTTAGAATAAACCTCTCCGCTATCCTTGTCTGCCAGCACAACGTCTGTTCTGAACTTCTTTGGCGTATTTTCATCTACATCAAAGTTCATGAAACAGATAACATAAACGGGTGTGAGATGATAATCCCATTGTCCTTTTACGCCTTGGTCTACTATCGTTTTCGATGCATAGTAGAGAGACCGGTCGATGAAATAGGTCTGGCTTCTGTTTTGCATTTCAACGATAATGTGCTCACCTGTGTCAGTTTCGCAAAAGACGTCGTAGATGATACCTCTCTGGTCTTTTGTTTCTGGCAACATCTCCTTGTCCTTAAATTTCACATCCGTGATGTGCTGCTCTCCCAGGAGCAGCTGGTTCAAGAACTCTATCAGCAAGTCTTTGCTGTATTCCTGGCCGAAGATTCGTTTGAACGACCAGTCTGAGAATGGGTTGATGTATCTTGCCATATCTTTGCGATTTTATGTTCTCGCTGCAAAGATACGCTTTTCTTTCGTAACTTCCAAGAAATTACCAAGAAAAAATTCTCTAATTCTCTAATTCTTGACTTAAAAAACGAATCAAGCACTTGAGTATTTTAAGAGTCAAGAATTTAAGAATTTTCATTCTTGTTTGATGAATGCAGAAAAAATTCTCTAATTCTTAAATTCTTGATAGAAATGATAATAGCTAATTGATAATGTCTGCGGCATAATTCTTCCGCAACTTGCGGAAGATTTCGTAGTAGGCACATATAGTAAAGATATTCAGCGAGTTGGAGATAAAAAACAAAATCGTCTACACGGTGTAGACGATTTCAAAATTCTATTCTTTATTCCATGGTTTCATCATCAACGTATCATCGACAAATGCAAGGATGATGTGAACAAAGAGAACTTATCCATAGCAGAAATGAGCGGCAAGAAACTCGACTGGTTCCGAAAGGTCTGTGCAGCGGTACTTTAGATACCTTGCCCCACACGCCCTGAAGGGGCAGAAGCTCCTAGCCCAGGGTATCACCCTGGGTATAAGCGCAATCCGCCTTGCGCCCTGTAGGGGCAAAAGCTTTATGTTTTGTCTGGAGTTTTAAATCTTTTGCCCTTACAGACCGAAAAGATTTACGTATTTTCTAATATTTCCGCTAAAAAGATTTGCGTATTTTCTAATATTTTTGTATTTTTGCACCGCCAAAAGGCATAAAATCAAGAAGTTAAAGATTTCGTAAATAATAGAAAATAAATACTCTAAGGTGGTGTCACAACGCTACTTGTTGTATACTAAGGATTTGACGAACGATGGCAATACCTTATTGCTGCCATTCTATATGATTCCACTCATTTGATGGTAATATTCTTACGAAGATTTTGGCAATAGGCCCACTCCGTAGAAGATCTCCCGGAAGATTATCTCCCTACCGAAGATTCTTATTATGAATTTGAGCCAGAAGATGTGAACAAAGAGAACTTATCCATAGCAGAAATGAGCGGCAAGAAACTCGACTGGTTCCGAAAGGTCTGTGCAGCGGTACTTTAGATACCTTGCCCCACACGGGCTGAAGGCCCAGAAGCTCCTAGCCCAGGGTAACACCCTGGGTATAAGCGCAATCTGCCTTGCGCCCTGTAAGGGCAAAAGCCTTAAAAAAGATAAGGATATTAAGATTGAAAACAAGAGAAGAATACATAGCCCTCATCACATCTCATGCCGAAGAACTGCAAAACACCTTCGGCATCACCTCCCTGCGCCTCTTTGGTTCTGTAGCAAGAAACCAGCACAATGATGGCAGCGATGTAGATATCTATGTAGAAATGCCCCCTAAGTTTTTCCTGATAGTCCGTCTGAAATCATACCTTGAAACCCTTCTGGGCTGCCCTGTTGATATTATCCGAAAGCACCAGCACCTCAACCCCTTCCTGCTCAAGGAAATTGAGAGAGAGGGGATTGAAGTGATAGCAGAGCGATAGATGCGATAAACTACCTAATTTTCATACATATTGACTGTATAGTTCAAAGAAATCAACTCACCTGCTTGCATCTTTGTGCCGTATATATGCACCCATTTGTCTCCCAGGCTATGATATTCTCCCAATCTTAAGCGTAAAGCTGGCTTATTATCTTTTTCTGTAAAGCCAATTCTTACAACATCATAGTAGCCATCAATCTTACCGCCAACCATCGGTAAAAGATATTTAATACTCATCAAGTTGAATGATGGTATTTTTTCTACGACGAACACCTTTCCTCTATGCTGCGTAAAAGCCATAAAATCATTATCTGTCTTGCGTACTACGCAAGTAAAGATATTCTTCTCGTCGCTGCCTGCTTTAACAACTGGAGCATAAACACCCTCTTCAGGCAAAACTTCATGTGGGTCGGTACCCAAACTGCACTCCATTACGGTAAAATTCTTCCTGAGTTCGGAAAGCAGTTCTTCATTGTTTTTTTCGTCTTTTTTATCGAGAGCAAGCGAGAAGATGTTTTCTTCCTCAAATGGGGTATACACCTTACCCAGAACCTGCCTGAAGTGTGTTTCTACATATTCTTTTGCATTCACAGACGGAAGCGGACGCATGGCATAGAAGCAGAAATCCTGCTGGAGCCAGTTTCTTATCTCTGAACAGAATTTAGCCCTGATATTCTCCTTCCATTGCTGCTGTTCCCCCTTATTATTTCTTGCATAGAGCGAGAGAACAAACAGAAAGTTAACATCATAATGGAACAGGAGCAGCGTATCACGGTCGAATAACCGGTTCTGAAACTGCTTAGACATGTACCTGTTGTTCTTTCTGTCAGTTTCCTTGATACCATCTATGGTATAGCGAAACTTTTCGTCCATAGTAGCAGAAATGAAGAAGTTAGGAATGATGTTATAACCTTCTGTTTCATCATCCCGAAGCTTAATGCCGGATTCTGGCTTTCTGCCGCTGTTGAAGATATCCAGGTTCCACTGTATCACGTTTCTCGCATAGGTGTATTGCTTATAAATGGACTCCTTCCCGAGTTCGTTGCCCATCTTATAATACTTGCTGTCACCGATATAATAAGTATTGCTTGATTCGTCATTAATCAAGCTCTTCGCCGTAAAGAGGTGGTCCACAATCTTACCGTCTTCCTGTTTCTTGTCCATTCCGTCAGGCAGCGGATTATCGCCCACCAAGGCATCAATAATCGCCTCAAACACGATATGAAAACTCTTGACGAGCAGATACTCTTTCTGACTGGTATTTACATATATCTGATGCGACTTGTCGAAGAAAGCATAGCACAGCTTCCAAAGCTGCAACGCCTTGTCTGAAAAATACTTATACTTTATCTGATTCAAGCGTACTTTGCCATATCCGTTTCTATATTTCTCAAACTGTTTGCCCTTTATCAGGTCAAAATTACAGTTAATTTCTTTAGGAAATCCGTATGTATCACCTATATAGTTGAGAATCGAGAAGAAGATGACAAGAAGTTCTTCATCGAAGTTAATCTTACGTTTCTTGTTGACAGGGTTTAAGTAGATGGCATCTCCACCCTGAATGATTGCAGAAGTGGTACTGATAGTGCGGGTCCAGTTTATCTTGTTCAAGCCGGAATGGAGGTTCTTTAACACAAAGAAGAAGAAACTCTTATTGTCCTTATTAAACTGGATCAGCGACAGAAGAATATCAAGGAATGTATTGCTCTTTCGCTTGCTGCTACCACCCACCTGATTAATCATCTTCTGATAAACAATAGTCGAGTCGTTGCTCTTGTCGTTCTTATATACAACGATGGCTCTATATATCCATACAGCAAAGCCATAGAGGAAATCACGCTCCTCTTTTGTCAGTTTTTCCTGACCTTCAGGGTTGATAATATCGCATGGCTGGTACTTACCAAAAGCAAGTTCCTTTCCATCCACATCACGCAGCAATACTTTAGGAAGAATAAACACACAGTCTCCTAATAGGGCATTATAATAATACCCTACATAATGGATGGACACCTTGCCCTCTGCGTTCTCCATTGCATCGATGCCGTATAATACATCGTGCACATCAGATACATTGTATTGATATTCTTCTATCAGGATTCTCATTTTCCTACTTTTTAAATCGATTATTTGCAGACAAAAGTCTTATTCATAACATACTTTCAGCTGCAAGTCTAAGCGGTTATCCAACAGCATTACCATGCGGTACATAGTGATGTTGTTAATACCCTTAACAATGAAGCAATCGCCCTCTTGGATATAACTATATTCAGGTTTATTCAATATAGCCTCATATTTACTCTTTGTTACCAAAGGTGTATGAAGACGATGATACTTCATTTCTGCCGCAATTTTCTCCACCTGTTCTATTCCGATTTTAGAAAGCGTCTTATGATAGGTATCAAACTTATTATTCTCGTTTATTACGGTTCCGTCAGGGAATTCAACAGAAAACACTTTAGAAGTTTTTGGAAGTTTCTTATCGCCTTCGGTTTCAAATCCCTCTTCGCTGTTGTCTTCATCAGCTTCAGAATCAGGTTCCAAATTCAAGTTACTTAGGAATTTAACGATTTTCGTTCCATTCACTTTGACCTGATTGTTTTCTACTGAGTAGAACTTGTCAAATGAGAGTTTTTCTCCATCCTCATCCTTGAATGTATCTCCTTCAAATTCAGAGTCTTTGAACACATCATTCCAAAGATAGAAGATAACCTTGCTGACAAATTTATCGGCACTTATTACACCATCTTTAGCCTTGCAGAAGAAATAGCCTAGTTTCTTGTCTTCTGAATAGGTTGCATGATAAACTTTGTCGTTAATAGCCTCAAGGAAATTCCACCAATCATACTGGGCTCCGTTCACTTCAATCATCCAATTCTTACCAGCATTACTTATTGGCACATAATTCCAGTCCCAACGGCGCTTAAAGGCTGAATCTATCGGGAAGAGAGACTGGTCGCTGGTATTCATAGTTGCCCAAATATAGAGGTTGTTAGGAAGCAGCAGAACGTCTCCAGCCAACACTTCGGCTACAATGTCCTTACCACCTTTAAACAGAGCGTTAATACCCTCCTTATTCTTAATTTCCAGTCCTTCAAATTCTTTTTCGAGCAGTTTCTTCATGTCAGAATCAGCCTTGATAGGATACTCAGAGAATCCTTCATCGCCACGGTCGAGTAACTGGAAGAGATCACCGAAAATCTGGGCGCAGTTGCCTCGGTTAATCTCTTCTATAACCAAAAATTCGTCCACAGGCTCTTCGCCCTCCTGTACGTCACAATACTTCCTCCATGCCGCGACGTATGCCTGTAGGAAGGCCTGACTCACATACTCGTAGACGATTTTATCCTCCATCATTTCCTTGCCGTTATACATTACAGGGACGGCATTAGTACCAATAACAGTCGTTACAGGTACAGACTTAGTGGTAGGCTTATATGCGCCTACAAAAGTGGAATAGTCGGTATCAGGATGGAACGTTGTTCTGATAACATCCTTGCCCGCTGTAAGCTCGTTTATAGCATGGCTCTTGCCGGTGCCAGGGGCACCGTAGAAGATTTGCTGGAGAGGTATATCAGATTTTCTCATTTTCTTCAAACTTTCTTTCATAGATAATATTTTACTATCGTCAAATTCTATCGTATTAAAATCACTTTTAGGCAAAGTCGCCAATATATTCTTATCGGAGCCAACGCCCAATGTTAAATAATAAGTTCCATTAGGCAAATCAACTCCATCAATACTTACATGATAAAAATCTGTCATGTTCGGAGAATCTGCTCTTTTAGCCTTAGCACCATCAAAAGAGATATTAAGAATATCGTTTTTGCCTTTATCATAGACATTTACTTCATATTTCTTATCCCCTTGTTCGAAAGCTTTAAGTCTATCTATATTGATAATTTCTGCTAATCCTTTTTTTACGAGCAAAACTACCCTATGGTATTTCTTTACTGTAAAGCATAAATCACATACGTTATCTTTCTCTATTTGACTAATCACAATTTCATCCCCTGGAATAACATTATAATCTCGATAAATGTCTCCCATTTGGTTAATTCTAAACTCTCTATAATTAGAAGACTTTAGAACATATTCCTTACGGGTCAATGCATCATATATAGAAACACTTTCCCCAGGTGGAAATATACCAGACATATCAATGCCCGTAGCCACAAGCATATAACACTCATGGGTATTACCTAGCCCCAATTCTGTACTATTGGGTCTATGCGTATATTGTGTTATTTTTACTATTCCCATTATTATAGATATTTTTTTATGACATTAGCTATTCCTTTTGCCATAAGACACGGAACAGCATTTCCTATCTGCATATATGTTTTAAGATAAGGTCCAAGAAACAAATAGTCGTCTGGAAATGATTGACATCTTGCTGCCTCTCTTGGAGTTATTGCCCTAATTTGATATGGATGTATATGCGAATGACAATCCATTCTCAGATGAGCCGTTATCGTTCTTGAAGGCTTATCAGCAACTAGCTTAAAATACTTATCTTTAAAACAATGCAATCTGTTACTATATGGCATTATGCCAGATATTTTTGGATCAGAAGCATCATCACCCTGATTAAGCAAACGATAAATTTCATAATTTATATCATTTACGTATCGCGCTTTGTGATTAAAAAGAACAGGGATGCTACGCCCATCATTTATTAACTTAAGATACGGACTTTCGTCGCCAGAATAATAATTTACATCGATTTTCTTACCTGTACGCTCATCGTCCTTCTCATTCGTATTTTTTATCCTTGGAGCATCCAACGGCTTTATATATTCCAGTGCATCACGCAATAAATAATGCGGCCTATCTTCATTTTCCCCGCAGATTTCTTCGAATATAGCCTTAGGAGTTATATCTTTTTTTTCTGCAACATCATTCCTAATAGCTATATATATTAATCGTTCTCTACTTTGAGCAACAGAGAAATCTAAAGAATTTAGAATTTTATAAGATACGCTGTAGCTATAAGTAAACCCATTTTTCTTTTCTTCGATGCTTTCGTAGTCTTCTACAACCTGGTCAGCAACCTTCAGCATTCCTCTAACATTCTCCATCACAACAAACTTCGGTAATATCTTCTTTACGCATTCAATATAATACTTATACAGTTCATTGCGAGGATCATCTATTATTCGTTGCTGATTAGCACTACTAAACCCTTGACATG
>ENA-USUA01000925-USUA01000925.1-human-gut-metagenome-genome-assembly--contig:-NODE-925-length-15338-cov-4.441452_pt1 | contig 15338 bp, 16 predicted proteins | sample MGYA00250057_ERZ773390 | MGnify/ENA primary metagenome ERZ773390 (study PRJEB29103, sample SAMN06111941) | human gut metagenome | biome: human gut; feature: ankylosing spondylitis patient; material...
GAGTTTTGCTCAGTTTGAAGCGGAATGGCGCTCCGTTCCTCTGGAACGGATGCGCAGTTCTTGCGGAATATGCACAGTGGGACGCTTTATAAACTGCACCCTCTTTTAGCTATTCAGGACAAGATACAATGACTGTCATACACTTCCGGCTCTGTTTTGTGAGGTAAATATTTAAAGAAAAGCCTGAAAAATCAATGATTTAGGGCTTGACAATATAGGAAGGAGGTGGTCATCCACATGGCATCCAGAAGCCAGGGCATCACCGTAGAGATCGGCGGCGGTACCACAAAGCTCTCCAAAGCACTGGAAGGTGTAAACAAGTCAATCAAGGGGACGCAGTCCGGACTGAAGAATGTCAACAAACTCCTGAAACTGGACCCCTCCAATACAGAACTGGTCGTCCAGAAGCAGAAAATGCTGAAGGATGCTATTCAAGCAACCTTTCACACCATTGATGGTATCGATCATCTGCCAGTTCTTCTTACCGACACAGAATCCGCGGATTGCACGTTCTGATGCATTGTTGTCCATCGGAACATCTCCATCGGTCAGGAAAACCCGAAGCAGCACGGTAAAGGTACTGCTTCGGGTTTTTTACTGTTTGGCCTTATATGCTTCGCCCCATGCCCGCATGGAATCCAGAATGGGTTTCAGACTTTTTCCGAGTTCCGTCAGAGAATACTCCACTCTCGGCGGTACTTCGGCGTAGACCTTGCGGTTTACAAGTCCGCTTTCCTCCATTGTCCGGAGCTGGGCGGTCAAGACCTTCTGAGACACATTGCCTACGGACTTTTTCAGTTCGCCGAACCGCTTTGTTCCCGGCATCAGGTCACGCAGGATCAGCACCTTCCACTTATCCCCGATGAGGGTCAGCGTAGTCTCCACGGGACATGCAGGGAGTTCTTTTTTTGCGCTTGTTTCGTTCATTAAAAAAATCTCCATAAAATTTTTCAAGTGCCAAATTGCCGGAAAACCCAGTAATGGCGCAATCGTTTCTTCTTGGTAACTACATATTAGTTTCTATTTGGTAACTACAGCACAATAATGTGCTTACTTCACGAATTGGAGCTACGGTATTATTATAATGCCAGAGGCAAACGAAAGCAAGCCCAATTACCAAGGAGGTTACTCAAAATGAAAAAATTTCTTTCTCTCACGCTGGCTCTTGCCATGCTCGGCACGGCCCTCACCGGCTGCAGCTCCAAGGACGCCGCATCCCTAACATCCGCTGAAAGCACCCAGCAGACGGCGCCTGTCCGGCAGGAACAGAGCCAGGCTGAAAAGGCGCTGGCGCTTATCAACACCTTTGCCACCGGCGATACAGACACCGCCCGCAACCTGCTATCTGATGGCTACATCCAGCACAATCTGGCATACGGCACCGGTGCCGGTGAGCAGGTCGCCTTTGACATCTTCCGCTTTGACGAGAATGGCAAGATCGCCGAGCATTGGGACGTGATGGAGACCATCGCAGATCAGTCCACCTGGCAGAATCAGAACGGCAAGTTCTGATCGTTACCCGGAGGTAACCATACCACAATATTGTGCGTACTTCACAAGCCGTACAAATCGCATTACAATCAAAACATCAAGAGAAAACAACAAATTTTTGGAGGTATTTATCATGAATAAAGTCGTAGAATTTCTGAATGCCAACCCTGTACAGTATCTGGCTACCGTTGGTCGTGACGGTAAGGCAAAGTGCCGCCCGTTTATGTTCGCCGGCGAACTGGACGGCAAGCTGTGGTTCTGCACCAACAACACTAAGGACGTCTACAAGGATATGCAGGCAAACCCGGAGATCGAGATTTCCGTTTCAAGCCCGGAGTATGCATGGATCCGCCTGCACGGCAAGGCTGTGTTTGAGAACAACATGGCTGCCAAGGAAATGTGCATCCAGAACCCCATCGTGAAAGGTCAGTACGGCGAGGCTGCCAACCCCATCTTTGAGGTGTTCTATCTGGATAATGCCCACGGCGTTATCGCTGACTTCTCCGGAAACCCTCCCTACGAGTTCTAAGGAAATAAGACAGAATATTGCAATCTTTGAGGCGGGGGGGCAACTCCCCACCGGCGGTAAAGTCCGCAAGCCGAAAGGCATGATACGGTGAGATTCCGTAACCGACGGTATAGTCCGGATGAAAGAAGATAGAAGAATGCCCGATAGTCTATCACAGCCATCGGGCATTACACGATCCCGGCAATACCCGCAGTGCATTAGAGGTGTTCTGCCTGTATGAAGCGGATGGCGAGTATTTTGACATCAGTGACCCGGCACACATCGTCCGGGACAGCTTCACCATTGGAAGAGAAGCACAGGAAGCACCGGGCTACTATGTGGGGGAAGGCTGCATCGGCTGCATATAGTGGTTCAGTTGTGCTATTCCGTCTGTCCCCAGAAGTGTATCGACATCACAAAGAAGCCGGTAGTTATCGACCAACACCATTGCTTGCATTGCGGGCAATGTGCGAAAATTTGCCCCAAACAGGTTATCGAAAAGAGGGTTTGACTATGAACCATAGGGAAAAAAGACAGTTTCTCATTCAGGCACTTTTGAAAGAACGCCCAGAATATCGGGATATGAGGATTCCAACAGAGCCGGAGAGCCAGCGCCAGCTTTTGCGGGGACTGATGAATATTCGTGCGCCCCGGCGTATGGATGCGGAGGTTCTGAAAACTCAGGACGAATATCTGCAAGCTGAAACCGCCGCAAAGGGCATTACCGATCTTGACGACCTGACGCCTGTTCAGCCGGGGCTGTATTTCTGGCAGGGGGATATTACAACGCTTCGGTGTGACGCCATCGTCAATGCGGCAAACTCCGGCATGACCGGCTGTTATATCCCGAACCACCGCTGCATCGACAACGCCATTCATACCTATGCGGGTGTGGAGCTGCGGCTTGCCTGTGCGGAGCTGATGGGGCAGCAGGGCTATCCCGAGCCCACCGGACAGGCAAAGATCACCCCTGCATTCAATCTGCCCTGCAAATATGTCCTGCACACGGTTGGGCCGATCATTGAAGGGGGTGTGACACGGCGTGACCGGGAGCTGTTGGCCTCCTGCTACCGCTCCTGCTTGGAGCTGGCGGCGGAAAGTAGTCTGGAAAGTGTGGCGTTCTGCTGTATTTCTACAGGAGAGTTTCATTTTCCCAACGAGCAGGCGGCGCAAATCGCCGTGGAAACCGTGAAACAGTTTATGAATAGAAATACCAGTGTAAAGAAGGTGATCTTCAATGTTTTCAAGGATTTGGACAAAGCCATATACGAAAAGCTGCTCAGAGCAGATTGAGCGATTGAAAGCTGCATTGCAGGACTGTGACGCCGTGGTGATCGGTGCCGGAGCCGGTCTTTCCACCTCAGCCGGATTTGTTTACACCGGCGAACGGTTTGAAAAATACTTTTCCGACTTTGCAGCAAAGTACGGAATCCAAGATATGTATTCCGGCGGCTTTTATCCCTTTGCCACGCCGGAGGAGCATTGGAGTTATTGGAGCCGATACATCTACATCAACCGCTATATGGATGCCCCCAAACCGGTCTACGATGACCTTTTGAAGCTGGTGTCTGACAAGGATTATTTCGTTATCACGACCAACGTGGATCACTGTTTTCAGAAAGCAGGCTTTGATAAAAAGCGGCTGTTTTACACGCAGGGCGATTACGGCCTGTTCCAGTGCAGTGAGCCGTGCTGTCAGGAAACCTTTGATAACGAAGCCGCGATTCGTGAAATGGTCAAGCGGCAGCAGAATATGAAAGTACCGACAGAACTTTTACCCGTCTGCCCTCACTGCGGCAAGCCCATGACCATGAATCTCCGCTGCGATGATACCTTTGTGGAGGACGAAGGCTGGCACAAGGCAGCGGAGCGGTACGAAAATTTTCTCCGCACTCGAAGTGAGCAGAAAATTCTCTTTCTGGAGCTGGGTGTCGGCTACAACACCCCAACCATAGTGAAGTACAGTTTCTGGCGCATGGCTCATGACTGGAAAGATGCCACTTATGCCTGTCTCAATTATGGAGAGGCGTATGCGCCTGACGAAATCAGAAAGAAGTCCATTTGTATCAATGGAGATATTGGAGAAATCCTGTCTCAGATTTAAGAAAAGTCAATATTGTTCTTAACGTGGGCGTTTCACTTTAACCAGTGGATGCCCTTTTTTTCATACCCATTTTCAAAGGAAAGGAGGTCTTGTAATGGCTGTATTCAGAGTTGAAAAAACGAAAGACTTTACCTCATGTGCAACCATCACCTGCGGAATATGCATCCTATGCTATATCGCGCTCTCCGAATAAACATCAAGATTTTGAAAATAATAAAGTGAAAATTCCGATGTTTGTATTGAAAGCATGTCACGAATAGTATATAATATTCGTGACATCATGAAAGGAGGGCACAGCTGTGGACAATGGATATATGCAGGAAATACGAGCGCGAATTCTTGCTGCTGAGGATGGTGCAGTTTTTGTTGCTCCTGATTTTGCAGATATTGCGGACACCGCAACAATTCGCCAAGGATTGAAGCGGCTTTACCAATCTGGCATTATCCGCAGAATTATCAGAGGCATTTACGAAAAGCCAAAGTACAGCAAACTGCTTGATGAATATGTAGCGGCCGACCCGGATGCAGTTGCCAAAGCATTGGCACGGTGTTACCACTGGACCATTGCCCCGTGCGGAAATACGGCCCTGAACCTGCTGGGGCTCTCTACACAGGTAACGGCGGTCTGGTCCTACATCAGCGACGGTCCGTATAAGACCTATGAGTGGAATTCCACCAAGCTGGAATTTAAGCATAGAACCAACAAGGAAATCACGGGTCTGTCTTACATGACGAGTTTGGTGATCCAGGCGCTGAAAACTCTGGGAAGGACCAACGTGACGCCGGAGATCATACAGACGCTTTCTGAAAAGCTGTCCGAGGCTGAAAAGCAAGCCTGTCTGAAAGAGGCAACGGAATCCACGGATTGGGTTTACGATACGATACGAAAAATTTGTGGAGGTGACACACAATGAGGAATGTAGCACGATTGCCGGAAAGCGACCGGCGCGAACTGTTCCGAAATACAGCCGATAAGATGGGTTTGAATGATGCCATCGTAGAGAAAGATTTTTGGGTATGCTTTACGCTGGATTATCTGTTCCACCGCTGCCCGTGGAAAGAGACTGTTACCTTCAAAGGCGGCACCAGTCTTTCCAAGGCATTCAATCTGATCAGCCGCTTTTCCGAAGATATTGATCTGATTCTGGATTGGCGGGTGCTGGGATACGGTAAGGACGAGCCATGGGAAAAACGTTCCAACACCAAACAGGATACGTTCAACAAAGAAGCCAATGCTCGGGCAGAGGTTTTCTTGCGGAGCAGTTTTGTCCCACCATTCAGGCAGAACTTTCTCAGGAGCTTGGCTGTGAGGCGAATATTTACATAGACGAAAAGGACAAACAGACAGTTATCTTTGCCTATCCGCACCTGTTTACAAATCCCGCTACCTTGCAGGTTATTCGTTTGGAGATCGGTGCGCTGGCCGCTTGGATGCCCGCAAAAATCGCTCGGATCGAGCCCTATGCCGCAATCTATTATCCGAAAGTCTTTGCACAAAAGGATACGGCTATTCTGACCGTTGCGCCGGAGCGGACTTTCTGGGAGAAGGCAACGATTCTGCACCATGAAGCCAACAGACCCGAGAGTTCGGAAATGCCGCAGCGTTATTCCCGGCACTACTATGATCTGTACCGTATGTCCATGACACCTGTGAAAGAAGCTGCCTTTGCCCGGGTGGAATTGCTGAAGACAGTGGTGGACTTCAAGATGAAGTTTTATCCGAGAGCCTGGGCAAAGTATCAGGAAGCTATTCCCGGCACCTTGAAGCTTGTTCCCCCGGAGTATCGCTTTGCAGCATTGGCCGCAGATTACGAAGCAATGAAGGATATGCTCTATGGTGATGTGCCGACCTTTGAGACTGTCATGAGCGCAGTCAGCGAATTAGAAAAAGAAATCAACGCACTGTAACAACCTAATATTATAAAGCCACCGGCTAAGCCGATGGTCTTGACTCGTGAGCCCGGCAGGTAGAAGAAACGTTGTCACTGATAAGGATTTGACCAGAGACGGTAAAAGGAAGTATAATTGGACTGAGAGAAAACAACAGGAGTGACAATATGGTAAAAAATCAAGTACATTCATCTCAGTCAGGAACCTTTGACATCAGTGCGGCAATGCTTCATATCATCGCCATGACATTTATGCTGATGGATCATCTCTGGGCTACGCTCCTTCCGGCTCAGGACTGGCTGACCTGCGTAGGAAGGCTCGCGTTTCCCATCTTTGCATTTATGGCAGTGGAAGGATATTTTCACACGCACAGCTTTAAAAAGTACATTCTCCGGCTGCTGCTGTTTGCGGTGCTGTCGGAGATACCCTTTGATCTGATGTATGGCGGAACCTGGTTCTATCCGTTTCATCAGAATGTGATCTGGACGCTGTTGATAGGACTCTCTGGAATCCATTTGATGGAAAAAGCTCGAAAAAAACAGAAGCTTACGATCTTTTTGCCGACGGCGGTTCTGGTCATGCTGGTTGGAAGTGCGCTTGGGACGGTAGGAATGGCAGATTACTACGGTGCCGGTGTATTGACACTGTTTATTTTTTATTTTTTCCGGGGAAGAAAATGGTGGTGTTTTTCCGGACAGCTTCTGGCGCTTTATTGGGTCAACGTAGAGCTTCTGGGAGGTCTGATGTACCCCATCCGGCTTTTGGGGATGGACTTTGAACTCTGCCAGCAGGGACTTGCATTGTTTTCATTGCTTCCAATCTGGCTGTATCGCGGACGGCAGGGCTGCCATACGAAAGTCTTCCAGTATAGCTGTTATGCATTTTATCCGGTCCATATGCTGATTCTTGCATTGGTGCTGAATTATGTAAATCGATAATGATAAGAACTGCGGCTGCAGGGGATACGACCCTGCAGCCATTTTTGATTAACAGGAAATCTCGTGGCATATTTCTTTTCATTGATATCCGTTGCAGGCTGATATGAAATCCTAAATTGTTGTTTCTCTCCGGATTAAAACAGGAGTTATCATTTTATGGATTATTTCGGTTTGTGGTGTGGGCCTCCTTTTTTTGTTCGTTCACTGTCGTGTTTCAGGGAAGAGCGGTAAAGGTAAGTCAACGCAATTCAAACGGAAAAGAAGAGAAAAAAGGCCCGCTGGGGAAGTTTCAAAACAGATGATGAATCTGAATGAAAAATCTCTGGCGGGATTTTATGTTGCCATGCATCGAGAAGAAGCTGCCGGTGGCAGGTAGCATAGGTATAAATTTTTAAACGGATAAGTTTAGAACATGGATGGGCTGTACCGCGTAAATATTACTTTAAATATGTATCCATCCAGTTAATGATCTCCGTCATCCGGTCGATCCTGTTCTCCGGCTTTCCGCCTCTGGACAGCTCATGGTTTTCTCCATGGAACAGGCAAAGCTTCGACGGGCAGCCGTTCCGCTTGATGGCGCTGAACATGGCGAGTCCTTCCGCCATATAGCAGCGGTAGTCCTCATCAGAGTGGATAAAGAGTGTCGGTGTCTTGCAGTTCGGCGCAAACTGGAGCGGAGACTGCTTCCAGAGAAGCTCCACATCGGTCCTCGTGTTGGTTCCCTGGTTGTTTAAGATGAAGGTGTGTCCGATATCGGAGTTGTGCTCAAAGGATACCCAGTTAGAGATGGAACGCTGGGAAGCGGCGGCATGGAAACGGTCTGTGTGTCCGATGATCCAGTTTGTCATGAATCCGCCGTAGGAGCCGCCTGCGACACCGAGATGTTCCGGATCGATCATCGGGTACCGCCTCAGAACTTCATCCGTGAAATCCATCAGGTTCTGATAGTCCACAGTTCCGTAGATTCCGTTGATATTTCCAAAATCCGTGCCCCGTCCGTCAGATCCTCTCGGATTGCAGAAGAACACGAAATATCCGCGGTTTGCCCACATCTGCATCTCATGATAGTAGACGTCTGAATAAACGGTTCTCGGACCGCCGTGGATAGTTAAGATGCCGGGATAGGACTTTCCTTCCTCGAAACCTGCCGGTTTTAAGACCCATCCGTGGATCTCGTAGCCGTCGCTGGCGGTGAAAGAGAACGCCTCCGGTGTCTGTACATCATATTTGTCGGTGAGCCAGTCATTCATGTGGGTCACCTGCTCGCCGTCTACAAAGAGTTCCGCAATGTGGAGTCCATGGAATTCCATGGAGGCGATGTGTCCGCCCGCAACATCGAAGCTGTCGCAGGAGCTTCCTGCCGTCAGCGGCCCGGAGACGGTGCCGCCCCGGGAGATCTTATAGAGATGGGAAAAATCTCCCACGGTGGAAATATAGTAAAATTCCCCGCCCACAGCCTTAAATGTCTGTCCTGCGCCGAATCTGGAATCGGAGCCCACGGAGGAGCCGCCGATGGAAGATTCATAAGGATGGATCAGCTTCATGGATCCGTCCGCGAGATCCATATGGTAGAAGTCACAGTATTTCGTCGTATCCTTATAGGAGTCATCCGTTGCCGCAATGAGTGCAGTCTTTTCGTCTAAGAGGGAGACAACTCCGGTGCGCATGGAATCCGGCGCGATCAAGGTTTTTGTCTCTCCGGTGGAGAGGTTATAAAGATAAACGCCCGGACGAATCCCCATGACACTCTGTTTCCACGGATATGCCTTGTAGAGCAGGAGGTTTCCACGGACAGAATACTGGGAGCAGTCAGTCCATTCGTCCGCCACGTAAGTGAGTTTACCGGATCCCATATCATAGATGGCGTAACGGTTCCTCTTCGCGTTCGTGTATCCCTGACCATTGCCCCAGAACGGAAGCTCGTCGAAGACCTCGTAAGATTTCTTTCTCGTATCTCTGTAATTATCATGACGGATCGTCAGAAGGTAACGTCCATCCGGGAGAAGGCGGATCCCTGTGACAGTAGCCGGAATGGACGTGATGCACTGGGCCTCTCCGCCGGACGGAGAGATCTCATAGAGGAAAGAAGTTCCGTTCTCCTTTTCTTTTTTTAAGGCGGCAGTCCGGGCTGCGGTAAAGATCAGGGTATTCTCCGCGGTCCAGCTCCAGGTCTTCGCGTCACCGCTGCAGGTGACACGGGAGACAGTCTTCTTCCCGAGATCATACAGGTACAGGTCAGACAGATAGCCATTGGTCTCCCGGTCCGGTACGGATACCGTGAAGGCGATCTTCGTTCCATCGGGTGAGAAATGTGGGTTGCTCAAAAAACGGAACTTCAGGAATGTGTCGATCTCAATCTTCTTCATCGTCATGTCCTCCATAATTAGTATTTTGTAACAGGAAATCCGAGGAATTCCCTATTATACAAACAGGCACTAATGTGCCAATGATGCGCACTTGCGCAAAAATGCAGGTCAGATGCATCCATCCACAGAATCTGCCGGGCTGACCCCGGAAGATCATAGGCCGGAAGGCACTGGATCGCTATGAAATGAGTATAAATACTCAGAGTGGAATGTGTCAAGGAAAAGTGGAGCAGGGGTATCCGGAAAAAGCGCTTGCCATATCAGAAAAATGATGTTAGAATATTTTAGACTATGTATAATGCGCACGAAAAGATCCTTGGGACTGGTGCACGAGAGATAAAAAAGAGCGAGATGCGAAGAGAAAGGAAGCTGAACCGATGTCAGGACATAATAAATTTTCCAACATCAAACATAAGAAAGAGAAAAATGACGCAGCAAAGGGTAAGATCTTTACCGTAATCGGAAGAGAGATTGCTGTCGCAGTTAAAGAGGGCGGCGCTGATCCGGCTAACAACAGCAAGCTGCGTGATGTGATTGCAAAAGCGAAAGCAAACAACATGCCGAACGATACCATCGACCGCGGTATCAAGAAAGCAGCCGGTGACTTAAACTCCGTAAACTACGAAAACTTAACATATGAGGGATACGGTCCGAGCGGTGTTGCGATCATCGTTGACACACTGACTGACAACAAGAACCGTACCGCAGCAAACGTAAGAAGCGCCTTCACAAAGGGCGGCGGAAACGTAGGCGCACAGGGAAGCGTTTCCTTCATGTTCGACCGCAAGGGCCAGATCGTGATCGACAAAGAAGAGTGTGATATGGATGCCGACGAACTCATGATGGCTGCACTCGATGCAGGCGCTGAGGATTTCTCCGAGGAGGAGGACAGCTACGAGGTTATCACAGATCCGGACAACTTCAGTGCAGTCCGCGAGGCTCTCGAGAAAGCCGGAATCCCGATGGTAGAGGCTGATATTACTATGATCCCGCAGAACTGGGTAGAACTTACTGACGAGGAAGCGATCAAGAAGATGCAGAGAATCCTTGATCTCCTTGACGAGGATGATGACGTACAGGCTGTATACCACAACTGGGATGAATAAAAAATCGTGATTGTGTATGTTGTGATCCCCTTTCACCAGAATTGTACTGATGAGAGGGGATTTCTTCACGTAACAGGAAAATCGGAGAGCGTGGAACTCTCCGGAGACAGGAGGGAGGAGTCCGTTATGACGGATATGAAGAAAAATATAAAAAGGACAGCAGTGCTTTCTGTGGTGCTGGTCCTGATGTTCGCGATAACCGTATTTGGCGCGGAGCAGACAGAAGAGTATGTGCCGGCGGTCTATGCGACGTTCTGGGCGCTCGTTCCGCCGGTCGTGGCGATCGGGCTGGCACTTATCACAAAAGAGGTGTACAGTTCCCTGTTCATCGGTGTTCTTATGGGTGGAATCCTGTATTCCGGTTTCAGCTTTGAGGGAACGATCACCCATATTTTTGAGGACGGAATGATAAACGTTCTCTCTGACAGCTACAATGTGGGAATCCTGATCTTCCTTGTGATCCTTGGAACGATGGTGTGCCTGATGAACCGGGCCGGCGGGTCGGCAGCATTTGGCCAGTTTGCGGCGGATCATATTAAGGGCCGCGTGGGCGCGGAGCTTGCGACGATCCTGTTGGGCTGTCTGATCTTTATCGATGATTATTTTAACTGCCTGACCGTGGGAAGCGTGATGCGCCCTGTGACAGACAAATTTAAAGTCTCAAGAGCAAAACTCGCGTACCTGATCGATGCGACGGCAGCTCCGATCTGCATTATCGCGCCGATCTCTTCCTGGGCGGCCGCGGTTACCGGATTTGTTGAGGGCGAGGACGGATTTTCTATCTTCGTGCGGGCGATCCCATACAATTTTTACGCAATCCTGACGATCGTGATGATGATCGGAATGGTACTCTTACGGACAGAATTCGGCTCTATGAAATTCCATGAGAAGAATGCGCTCAAGGGGGACCTTTATACCACGCCGGGACGTCCGTATGACACGGAGAAACAGCCGGAGGTCTCTGTCAGGGGAACTGTTCTGGATCTTCTGATCCCGATCATATCCCTGATCATCTGCTGCATGATCGGTATGCTCTATACGGGTGGATTTTTCTCAGGAGAGGATTTTGTGACAGCCTTCTCCCAGAGTGACGCGTCCCTGGGACTTACGATGGGAAGCTTTTTCGGACTTTTGATCACCATCGGTCTCTATCAGGTGCGTCGGGTCCTGAAGTTTTCCGAGTGCATGGCCTGCATTCCGGAAGGTTTTAAGTCCATGGTCCCGGCGATCATGATCCTGTCCTTCGCGTGGACACTGAAGGCGATGACGGACAGCCTCGGCGCAGATGTCTATGTGGCGACTGTGGTTGCGTCCAGCGCCCGTTCCTTCTTAAATTTCCTTCCGGCGATCATCTTCGTTGTGGGCTGCTTCCTGGCTTTCGCGACGGGAACATCCTGGGGAACCTTCGGGATCCTGATCCCGATCGTTGTTGCTGTGTTTGAAAACAGCAACCCGGATCTTATGATCATCTCCATCTCTGCCTGCATGGCAGGAGCTGTCTGCGGTGACCACTGTTCTCCAATCTCCGACACGACGATCATGGCATCCGCCGGAGCCCAGTGTGAACATGTAAACCATGTGACGACCCAGCTTCCGTATGCGGTCACGGCGGCGGTTGTGTCCTTCGTCTCCTACATTATCGCGGGCTTCGTACAGTCCGCATGGATTGCCCTGCCGATCGCCATTGCGCTTATGGTGGCCACAATGTTTGTGATCCGCGCGGTGAATGGAGTGCTGAAGGAAGAAGCGTGAGTTCCATACGGTCACTGAACGTGCCGGATGGCTCCGGTTTTGAAAGGACCTGCGGAATCTGCGGGTCCTTTTCCTTTTCTGTATGTTTCTGACGATATTTTCCGGTTGCTTTTTTTCCGGTTTCTGGTATAATAATTTCTGTTCCCGGGGTATGGCGTAGCTTGGTAGCGCGCTCGGCTGGGGGCCGAGAGGTCGCAGGTTCAAATCCTGTTGCCCCGATTTTTGATGAGCAGGAGCTGGAATGAACCAGCCCCTGCTTTTGCTTTACCGGTACAGCCAAAAGTTGCAAACAGAAACGGGAATTGCTATAATGAGAACAGTATAATGCCCTGCGGTCCCAATCCGTCGGGGACGAGAAACGGAAAGGTCAGATCATATATGAAACCAATCATTCTTTTATACCATCTGCCGGAAGGCGAGAGACTTGCGAAGATCAAGAGGGCGCTGTTCCCGCTTGGAATGAAGCTGCGGGCTGTGAAAAAGGAAGAGTATCTGGAACCGGTGGGATATCTTGCCGGGGTGAAGGAACTCGTGCCCTGTGGGAAGGTCTATACAGGAGATGACTTTGAAAAAGAGATGATGGTGATGGCGGGACTCACCTCAAAGCAGGTGGACACGGTGATCCTTGCGCTGAGAAAGACGGGGGCCGGAAGGATCGACTACAAGGCAGTCCTTACGCCGACGAACCAGAGCTGGAACGCGCTGACATTATACGGGGAGCTTGCGAAGGAACACGCGAAAATGAACCGGTAGATCACCGGAATCCGGAAAGACTGACGATGAACCTGACTGTTTGACAGTCCATAAAATGGAATGGAGGGATCGGTCCATGAGAGATGAGAAGAAACAGCAAAAAGAAGCTCTGAAGGAAGAAATGCTGAGACTCGGGAACCTTCAGCGGGAATGCAAAGAGGAAAAGATTCCTGTCTATATTACCTTTGACGGTTACGACGGTGCCGGAAAGGGCGTGCAGATCGGCCGGCTCATGCAGGCACTGGATCCGAGAGGCTTTGACGTTTACACCGGAGATAAGGATACCGAGGAGGAAGCGCTCCGTCCGTTCCTCTGGCGGTTTGCGGTCCATGCCCCGGCGGATGGGCGGATCACGATCTATGACACAAGCTGGTACCGGAGGGTTCAGGCGGACCGGTTCGAGGGAAAGCTGAATGAAAAGAAAGCAGATGCCGCGTTTGAGGATATCTGCGCGTTTGAGAGATGCCTGGTGGACGGCGGAACCGTTCTCATCAAATTTTTTCTGGATATTTCAGAGAAGGAACAGGAAAAGCGGTTTAAAAAACTTCTGGAATCAAAGGATACCGCATGGCGCGTCACAGAGAAAGAACTTGCGAGAAATGCCCATTACGGAAAATATAAGAAGCTCAGCGATGAGATGATCAGGAGAACGGATATGCCTTATGCTCCCTGGTACGTGATCGACGCGAAGGAAAAGAGCGGGACGGCGCTGGTGGTCATAAAGACGGTGGCAGATGTTCTGGAAAAGGCGCTTGAGAAAAAACGGGCGGGAAAAGAGGCGGAGATCTTTGAGAAACCGGTTCCGCCTGACAGATATGAAAAAGGGATCCTTGCAAAAGCGGACCTGACAAAGCGCCTTGAGGAGGCGGAATACCGGAAAAAACTGGACAAGCTCCAGAAACGGCTGGAAGTGCTCCACGGAGAACTCTACCGTCTGCGGATCCCGGTGATCCTTGGCTTTGAGGGCTGGGATGCCGCCGGAAAGGGAGGAGCGATCAAACGTCTGACGAGCCATCTTGATCCCCGCGGATATAAGGTCTGCCCGACAGCATCCCCGAACGATGTGGAAAAATCCCATCACTATCTCTGGCGCTTCTGGAATCATGTTCCGAAGGCAGGACACATCGCGATCTTTGACCGCACCTGGTACGGAAGAGTCATGGTGGAGCGGATCGAGGGCTTCTGTTCCGAGGAGGACTGGCACCATGCATATCGGGAGATCAACGAGATGGAAGCACATTTTGTGCACTCCGGGGCTCTTGTCTTAAAATTCTGGCTCCAGATCGACAAGGACGAGCAGGAGCGGCGGTTCAATGACCGGATGAAGAACCCGGAAAAACGGTGGAAGATCACAGACGAGGACTGGAGAAACAGGGAAAAGTGGGATGCTTACGTGCTTGCTGTAAATGAAATGCTGGAAAAGACCTCTACAAAGGATGCCCCCTGGATCGTTGTGGAAGGAAATTCCAAGTGGTATGCGCGAATCAAGGTCCTTGAAACTGTGGCGGATGCCATGGAAAAAAAGATAAAAGAAGTGGAAAAGAACAGAAAAAGATGAGCAAAGTAGTGATTATAGGCGGCGGGGCAGCGGGAATGGCTGCTGCCATCGGCGCCGCGGAGTGCGGACATGATGTCTCCGTTTATGAGAAAAATGAGAAGCTTGGAAAAAAGATCTATATCACGGGAAAAGGACGCTGCAACCTGACAAACGGCTGTGATACGGAGGACCTGTTCAGAAATATGGTCTCCAACGGGAAGTTCCTTTACAGTGCCATCTATGGATTCACAAACTTTGATATCGTGGATCTTGTGGAGGCAAACGGCTGCCCGGTGAAGGAAGAACGGGGAGCGAGGATGTTCCCGGTATCGGACCATGCTTCCGATGTGACGGGGGCCTTAGAGCGGAAGATGAAATCTCTGGGCGTAAAGATCTTCTTAAATGAGCCGGTCAGGGATATCGTGATCAGGGACGAGAAGGCGGCAGGGATCATTCTGGAAAAGTCTGGAAAGAGTGTGGATGCCGATGCGGTGGTGATCGCCACAGGCGGACTTTCCTATCCGTCAACAGGTTCCACGGGGGACGGGTACCGTTTTGCGAAAGAGGCGGGCCACACGGTGACACCTTTGTCACCGGCGCTTGTTCCGTTCGTGTGTGCAGAAGATGATGTGAAAGAACTTCAGGGACTCTCCTTGAGAAACATCGAGGTGACTGTCTGGAACGGAAAGAAAGTGCTCTGGAAAGAGTTCGGCGAGATGCTGTTTACGCATTTTGGCGTCAGTGGACCTGTCGTTTTGAGTGCCAGCAGCTATGCGGCGAAGATCATCAAAAAAACGCCGCTCAGGATGGATATCGACCTGAAACCGGCACTCTCAAAAGAGCAGCTGGATGCGAGAATCCTGCGGGATTTCTCGACAGCCTTATCCCGGACC
>ENA-USUA01000935-USUA01000935.1-human-gut-metagenome-genome-assembly--contig:-NODE-935-length-15208-cov-19.267332_pt1 | contig 15208 bp, 10 predicted proteins | sample MGYA00250057_ERZ773390 | MGnify/ENA primary metagenome ERZ773390 (study PRJEB29103, sample SAMN06111941) | human gut metagenome | biome: human gut; feature: ankylosing spondylitis patient; material...
TGTACTCAACAACAATGGTCTAAAAGACAACTCAGCCGTCAAGTAGGAAGCTGTCTTTATGAGAGATTGGCTTTGAGCCGTAACAAAGATGAAGTAATGCGGTTGGCTAAGGAAGGACAATCTATTGAGAAACCATCAGACATTATCAAGAATCCCATCACATTAGAGTTTCTTGGTCTAAAACCCGATGCAGTTTATTCAGAGTCTAAATTAGAGAATGCCATTATCAACAAGATGCAGCAATTCCTATTAGAACTTGGCAAAGGATTTCTATTTGAAGCAAGGCAGAAAAGGTTCACATTTGATGAGCAGCATTTCTTTGTTGACTTGGTGTTTTACAATCGTTTGCTACAATGCTATGTGCTTATAGATTTGAAGATAGACAAACTAACTCACCAAGACCTTGGGCAGATGCAGATGTATGTCAACTATTACGACCGCTATGTCAAACAAGACTTTGAAAAGCCGACAATTGGTATTCTACTGTGTAAGGAGAAGAACGATGCACTAGTGGAACTTACCTTGCCTAAGGATGCTAACATCTATGCTTCTGCTTATCAACTCTATCTCCCCAACAAGGCTTTATTGCAAGCTAAGGTGAAGGAATGGATTGAAGAGTTTGAAGAAAATGAGGAATTAAAGAAACTGGAAGAACATGAATAGTAATTGTGCAGCCAAAACTGCACAATTACAAACAGAAATATAACGATGGATACAAAAGCGTTACGTCAAAAGATACTCGACCTTGCGATACATGGAAAACTTGTACCCCAAGATCCCAACGATGAACCAGCATCAGTTCTGCTCGAACGAATCAAGGCTGAAAAAGAACGACTGATAAAAGAAGGCAAAATCAAACGGAGTAAGAAGTCTGCAAAGTCTTCCGATACGCCCCATTATCCCTATTTGTTACCAAATGGGTGGGAATGGTGCAATTTAGAAGATATTGTTTCTTTTGGTGGAGGTAAAACTCCGTCAATGGATAATAAAGAATATTGGGATAATGGGAATCATCTATGGGTAACTTCTAAAGATATGAAGTATAGCTATATTACAAACTCCCTGATGAAAATCACAGATAAGGCCTTGGAAGTAATGACAATATATGAGAAAGGTACGTTACTTGTAGTAACACGTAGTGGCATATTAAGACATACTCTTCCTCTTTCTATATTAGAAAAGCCAGCTACAGTTAACCAAGATTTAAAAACTATTTCACCCCATATACAGGAGCTTTCTGAATATCTGTATGTTGTTATTAAAGCTAACGAACACTTTATCTTAAAAGAATATCATAAAGATGGAACGACAGTAGATAGTATTGATTTTGATAAGTTCAGATGCTTACCGATTCCTTTAGCTCCTATCGCAGAGCAAAAACGTATAATTGTTGAGACAAAGCGTTGGTTTGCTTTGATTGACCAAGTCGAACAAGGAAAAGTCGACTTACAAACTACAATTAAACAAGCTAAGAGTAAAATTCTTGGCCTCGCTATTCACGGCAAACTCGTGCCGCAAGACCTAAATGACGAGCCAGCCATTGAACTATTGAAGCGCATAAATCCCGACTTCACACCTTGTGATAACGGGCATTATACACAGTTGCCTGAAGGATGGGCTATTTGTAAAATGAAACAGATTACAAGTATAACGAATGGGAAGTCTCAAAAAAATGTTGAAACACTTAACGGTATATATCCAATTTATGGTAGTGGCGGTGTTATAGGTAGAGCTAATCAGTATCTTTGCATCGCAGGTTCTACAATAATTGGAAGAAAAGGTACAATTAATAATCCTATATTCGTAGAGGAACATTTTTGGAACGTTGATACAGCTTTTGGCTTGAAGGCTAATGATGCTATACTTGATAAATATCTGTATTATTTCTGCTTATCATTTGATTTTAGCAAATTAGATAAAAGTACGGCTATGCCCAGTTTAACAAAAACATCTATTGGTAATGTTTTAATACCCATACCGCCATATAAAGAGCAAGAACGAATTGTGGCTAAAATAGATATGGTGCTTGATACGATGAATGAAATATTACGGGCTGTATAAACAATCCGTTTTTGTTCTGCCTTCGGTGGTATAGGTATCTCTTATTTTGAGTATTCAGAAATCCAATATCGTTTATGAGTGTCACCTATCAATCTGGTTACACTCATAAACATTGCCACATAATCAATCTCAATATCACTGTGTATTTTTAGAATCTTCATTACTGATGATTTTACCTTGAAAGGAAAAACAACTAGTTTTGAATCTGTTGTAAAATCATCAAAGATTATACAAGGAAGATTTGAGCATATCCCTGTCGTTTCATTGGTATAACCAATTATAAAAGACTTACCTGCGGTTAAGACTGGTATTGAGTAGGAATCATCATAAGCCGTTGAATTTATAATATAAGCAGTAGGTTGTTCATAATCTACAACTTATTCAAGCCTGCACATAGCCCATCCTTCAGGCAACTTCTTATCATGTTCGATATATTCTCTTATATTGTTACTGTATTCATTATAAATCAATGTAGTATGGTAACAAAATTCAAAAATCATTTGGCAAAGACTAATCTCGCCAAGAACACCGTTACATCGTATGTGTGGACGGTACAGTATTTCCTCAATCATTATGGAGAAGTAAACAAGAAGAACCTTTTGGCATACAAGGGGTATTTGGTGGAGAACTTCAAACCACAGACGGTTAACCTGCGATTGCAAGGAATTAACAAGTATCTGGAGTTTACGAAACAAGAAAAACTAAAAGTGAAGTTCGTAAAAGTACAGCAAAAGAACTTCTTGGAAAATGTAATCAGCGATGCTGATTATAAATTTCTTAAAGCCCAACTTAAAGTAGATGGTTATGAGGAGTGGTATTTTATTGTGTGGTTTATGGCGGCTACCGGAGCACGTGTTAGTGAATTACTCCACATCAAAGCGGAACACATTAAAGTGGGCTATCTTGATTTATATAGTAAAGGCGGAAAGATTCGACGACTATACATCCCCAAGAATCTACGGACAGAATCTGAAAAATGGTTGAAAAACCAAGGCTTGACATCCGGTTACATCTTCCTGAATCGTTTCGGACAGCGTATTACTACTCGCGGAATCGCTTCCCAACTCAAGCATTTTGCAGAAAAATACGGAATGAACAAGGAGGTAGTTTATCCTCATTCGTTCCGTCACCGTTTTGCCAAAAACTTCCTTGACCGCTTTAATGACCTTGCTCTACTAGCCGACCTAATGGGGCATGAAAGCATAGAAACTACACGCATCTATCTACGTCGCACTGCCAGCGAACAGCAGAAGATTGTGGATAAAGTGGTTAACTGGTAAAGTCGCATCAGCCTTTAGAAGTGTATTCATTTACACTTCTAAGGCATTTTGAATGTTATCAAGAACAGAGAATAGTTCTTCTATCTTTTGAACAATGCGTTGTTGTTCGGCAAGTGGAGGAAGTGGCATTTCAATTTTATGTAAAGCATTGGAAGATAGTCCAAGTAATCCAATACCTTTCCCTCCTATCAGATTGTTTTCCTTTAAATATGCAAATGTGTAGTAATAAAATGGCACACATAAATCTATCTTTGGACGAAGTCTATGAATATGATTTTGAATGCAAATATCGTAATCATAATTCCATATTGCAGAGCGTCCAATATCTCCACCTTCGCATACAAGTAAATCACCCTTCGTAACAGTGCATTTATTCAATTCGCTTTCTTTGAATGGCATTTGTTTTATTGCTGTAAAATCAAACTTATTCCAGTACACATTGGATGTGGTTAAATAATCCTTGAATATACCTTCTTTGTTTGACGAATTGAGTGCTTTGCCTGTATTGTGGCTAAAAAGTTCTCCTAGAATAGTTTCTATCCATCCAACGGGATAATGCCCGTTATCACAAGGTGTGAAGTCGGGATTTATGCGCTTCAACAGTTCAATGGCTGGCTCGTCATTCGGATCTTGCGGCACGAGTTTGCCGTGAATAGCAAGATTGAGGATTTTACTTTTTGCCTGCTTGATAGTTGTTTGTAAATCTTCCTTGCTATTCTTGATAGTATCAATTAAAGAAATCCACTTGGCCACCTCTACAACAATTCTTTCTTGTTCCTTTAAGGGTGGGATAGGTATCATTAATTGCGAAAGCTTTTGAGCATTGATATTAGACTGATTAACAGCATCCGTTTTTACATTATAGCACCAATTACGATAATAGCTGCTATTCATTACAGTATTAAGGTAGTCTGAAAAAATCAATATCGGTCTAATGCGAATAAGATAGCCAGCATATATGGCTGGTTGTTCTTTCTTATAGATTGCCGTTTTCCCTACCCATTCACTACTGTTTGTGCGATTGAACAGTAAATCGTCTTTTTCAAGTGAGTACAGCTTAATATCTTCATTATTTGACGAATACACTAAATTAGAATAATCGATTGTACCGACATTAGTAATATTCCCCATTCGCAAGACAGCTATTTTTCCCACACTTAAAGACTTCTCTGAAGTTCCGTATTTCAATTCGCACACAATATCTTCTAAATTGCACCATTCCCACCCATTTGGTAACAAATAGGGATAATGGGGCGTATCGGAAGGAAAAAAGGAGAGGAAAAATCCTCTCCTTAATCTAAACCATGTATTAGACATTTAAGTTTTTCATCGGCAATCCATAATTGTTTTGGTTGAAAATTTATATGCAGCATATTCACATTCATACTAATCAGCCTTCTTCATTCTAATGGTACAAGTAACATTTGATAAATAGAATAAGAAACAAAGCACTTATTCTTCATTTATCCGATAAATAACCATCGGAAACAATGCTGTCATTGCAGCAGGTTTGATCGTGACAAGAGAGGTTCCGGCAAATACAGTTGTGGGCGGTGTTCCTGTCAGACATATCCGTAATATCAAGGAATAAAGAAAGGAGAAAACAATAGAAAGTTATAAGCAAATATGCCCTCATGCTCTCATTATGCATATAATCAATTGATAATGAGTGTTGAATGAATGATGGTAGCATATTTTTGAAGAAACAATTTGCCCTCATGCTCTCACTGTTTAATTATACTGATTACTATATAATGTGTTTATATTCAATGTGATATAGCTGAATTCGTTTCAAAATCACTCAGGTGAGAAAAGAGTCTATTTTGCCGTTTTAGGTGAAGAAAAGTGGCATAATGCCTACAAGATCTCTTTTATATACACGAATCTTATCATATTTTGCTAGGAGAAACAACGGTAACTACTACATTTTAGGGAGTTCTTGATAGTTTATATAGAGATCATTATATGATAATCGGGCATTCATATTGCAGTTCTTTACTATTATAAATTGCTTAATCACAGTTGTGATTAGAGTTAATCACTATCGTGATTAATTTTAGTCACAAAGGTGATTAAACTTAGTCACAGTCGTGGTTAAGTAATTTCAAATAATAGAAAAAACAAATAGGAAAGTACGTTGAGTAGAACTTATCAGCATGAAAATGTAATCGGATGCTTATAAAATAGGGTACACTGTGATGAAAAAGCTTAAAATGCAATGAATGATAAACTTTTGAATTAAGACTTTGTATGTGTTTATGTTGTTGATTATAAGATAGATATACTCTTTTTGTTTGTTCTGTAGAATGAGGGCATGAGGGCAAAGATACTTTTTGAAATATGCTATTATTATTCGTTTTGTATTAATTATCAATATGTTAACTTCTTAGTGAGAGCATGAGGGCATAATTGCTTATAACTTTCTATTAATATTGGTGTTATGTTGAGTCGATTTATTGTGAAATACAGAAGTGTTTTTAATGCTTGTTGTAGCAATTATTAAAAATAATCGCTAAGAAACGTTTTTCCTATTTAAGAAATTATTATATTTGTACCGACTATTCTACTATGGCGTAGTAGAACGTTATATATTTTAAGAAGCGTTATTGAAATTATCTTCTATCATCAAACTTCGCAACTTTGATAAAGGTCTGAAGATGATAACAACAACGCTCACGTCTGTGTTATATACCTGCCATTACTGTGGCATCTATATACCTAATGGCGTGGGTGGCTGTTGTTTATCTAGACCAAGGCAATGCGAAGGCCCGATGATAAGATAAACAAGATACAGCCCTCACGCTTTTTTTATTAACCGCCGAACAGAGGAGGGGGAGTTAGGCAAAGTCTTTTGACAAGATAGACTGATCTAACATTTACAGACGTATGAAAACAACACTGCAAGCGGGAATGCGAATCCTTATTTCCCGTTATCTGTCAAGTCGAGGTTGCGGAGACACAGTATATGTCACCGGACCGCCAGGAGTCTTCTGCCCACAGACGGCAATTATGGCATCTTTCTATAAAAAATATTCTATGGTATAATTGGGGCGTATAATGTCTGAACAGAATCATTGAAAAATTATAATCTAAATTTATTGTATGGAAATTATGGAAACAAACAATATGGAAATGTATGAGGCTCCTAAAGTGGAGGTTATCGAAGTAGAAGTGGAAAAAGGATTTGCAGTAAGTGGTGGAACAGAAGACTATGACCAACATCCTTGGTAATTGAAATAAATAATTTAAAAACATACACGTATGAAAAAGATATTGTTCACATCTTTGGCTGTTCTTGGATTAGGAATAACCGGTTGTTCCAATGAAGATTTGGGCGTGGCGAAAAGTGGCGTTGATGAAGTATGTGCCACTATGGGAGATGCTGAATCGCGTACTGCTATGAATGGCAATTCTGTCGTTTGGAGTACAGGTGACGAGATTGGCATTTTTGTAACGAATGGAAGTTCTTCTACATATACTAACACTAATTATTCATTATCCAGTGGAGCCGGGACCAAGAATGCAGGGTTCTCAGGAGTACTGGAAGGTGAGAATCCTGTAAAGAAAGCTGCTTTTTATCCTTATGGCAGCGATGCTTCTTATGATGGAAGTAAAATATCATTAACGTTGAAGGATACCTATAATTATAAGGAAGGAGAAAACAGCAGTGCTCTTATGGCTTGCCAAATAAATGAGAGCGCACAGGATGTCTTGGCATTTAAAAATGCAGGTGCTTTGATGAGCGTAACTGTCAATAATATCCCGAAGGACTATATTTGGGCGAAATTGACTTCTATGACCGCTCGAGAAAGAACTACTGCTCCAGCCATTGCAGGAAATGCACAAATAGCATTCGCCGAAGGTATCCCTACATTGACAACCACAGGAACATTAAATTCCTCTTCCATAACTATAAACTTTACTGCTGGCAATGACGTGACCAGTAAAACATTCTATTTCCCGTTGCCTGTAGCCGAGTATCCTGCCTTGGAACTTTCCATTGGTAATGGCTCTACAAGCCAGGTTTTAAAGACAAAAGCTTTAGATGCTAAACGTAACGAACGTTATACCACAACTATAACGTTGGACGAAGTATCCGGAAGTGTACCGACAACAGTTGAAAGTGTATCAGCGGTAGCCGATGCTTTAGCAACAACTAATTCGGTTTCTGTGACTGATGTGGCTCCAACTGAAGCCAGTCCTACAGTTTCAATACCGAAAAAAAATACACCGGCAGAAAATGTCAGCATATCCTTTGAAAATATTTCTACTACTGCTACTGTTGCTATAAAAGAAGCGAGCACTGGCGCTAGTGGTAATTCAGCACCTGAAAACGTGTTGGTATCTGTACCGCAATTAGATACTGCGCCTAAATTTGAGATAGAGCTGCCTTCTTCTACCGTAACTTTGGCTGCCAATGGCGAAACTGCTACTTATGATGAAGTAACGGCAACTACTGCTGCAAACACATTGGTTCTAGGTAAAGGAATTACTGTTAATACATTGAAGGTAAAAGCCGGTAATGTAAGAGTGAAGAGTGGTGCCAAAGTAACAGCCATTATTCGTGAAAGCGGTAACACTTCAACTGTCATTATTTATAAAGAAGAGGGGGCTGAATTACCCAATCTGTCCGGTAATGACGCATTTGAAGTAGTTGATGCTGCCGTAGCCGACTTGCAAAATGTCGCAAAAAATGGTGGAACTTATACTCTTGCCACAGACTTGACGGGAGATTTTACTATTTCCGCAACGAATGAAGTTATCATCAATTTGAACGGTCATAAAATCACCAACAAATCTGGTGATACATTTACTGTAAACAAGGATAGTAAACTGACCATTAACGGAAATGGTACAGTGGATAATGTAAGTCACGGGAAAGCTTGTATCTATAATAACGGTACAGTAATTCTTAATGGCGGAACCTATATTAGAAGTAAGGAAAACGGTCAGAACTCAGAAAGCTCTGGTGGTAACAGTTATTATAATATTCTGAATCATGGCGAGATGACGATTAATCCAAATGTGGAGATATCGCAAAACGGGCATTATTCTTCGATGATAGCCAATGGGTATTATGATTATACCAATACGAATCCGCGAAATGGATATGTAAGTGGTACCAATCATCAGAATCCTTCACTTATCATAAACGGTGGTACATTTGCCGGAGGTCTTAATACTATTAAAAATGATGATGGAGCCCGGCTTGTCATCAACGACGGTACGTTCACCAATATGTCTCAGGCAACCGTACAGAATCATCATGTGGCTGAAATCAAAGGAGGTACATTCAATACGACTGGTTCCGCTCAGTATGTGGTGGATAATGAAGGTCATAATGGTGCAGCCAATGACTTGGGACAGATGACTATCAGTGGTGGTACACTGAATGGCAAGATTTATGTGGTTGGTGCAGGTGCATCGCTGGCTGTTACCGGTGGTACTTTTTCCGATCCGTCCGCACTTTTATACTTAAGCGGTAATGCTAACGTGAAGATACGTTTGAATGGAGACGCTACTTGTAATGGCTTTAAAACGCAAAGTGGACAATCTGTAGAATTGGACTTGAACAACCATGTGCTTACACTTGCTAAACCGACCGTTGGCTCGGCTGGCACAGAAACGAACAGTTGTCAATTGTTGAAAGGTTCTACCGTTACTATGAAAAACGGAACACTGGCAAGTGATAATGATAAAATTATGATTCAGAACTACTGTAATTTGACGTTGGATGCTATGACAGTGAAGGGGCTAAATGCCTTATATGTATTGAGTAACAATTGTGGTAATATTTTGATTAGCAATACTACGATTAATGCCGGAACTGGTGCATATGCATTTGATGTTTGCGGCTATTCAACCTACACTGACGGAGTTAAAGTAACTGTTAAAGGTACTAGTATTATTAATGGTAACGTGGAATTATCAAAAAGTACCGGAAACACCGAACCTATGGAATTGAATATTGAGGGTGGTACTTTTAACGGCAATTTGGTTGTTGATTCATCGATAACAAATGCTTCCTCTATCATTAACGTGACTGGTATTCCTTCTTTTAAAGGAACCGGTTGGGATAGTTATAAAAAATAAGAGAATTATTTGCTATCATGTTATTAGTCATGGCAGAAAGTGATTTGTAATAAAAGAAGGTCGTCCTGTCTCGAAAGGTCGGGCGGCTTTCTTTTTTTAAGATTAGAAGATTATGAAACTTAATCCCCATTTCAAACTCCGCTCCATAGCCGGAGAAATAATAATTGTGAACCAAGGTGTTCCCGATACTGATTTGACCCGTATTATTTCCTTTAATTTTTCCGCTTGCTTACTTTGGAAACGACTTTCGGGAAAGGATTTCACTTTACAAGAGGCAGCCTTGGTGTTGGTGGAATCTTATCATATTCCTCAAGAGCAGGCCGAAAGAGATGTGGTGATTTGGGCAGATGCACTAAAAAAATGTTCAGCCTTACTTGATTGATATAACAATGGATATAATACTCGATAAACCGGAGCAAATGCTATTTGCCTTGCTCCGATCCGCGTTGAACAGCACAAAGCCGGTTAGTGAAATCCTTTTTACCGATATATCTCCTGCCCTTTGGCAGGCGTGTTACAAACTAGCTTGCACTCAGGGAGTGATGGCCTTGGCATGGGACGGAATACAGACCCTGCCGGCCTGTTTGCAACCCCCGAAGGCTTTGAAATTAAACTGGGCGATGGCGGTAGAGAACTATGAAAAACGCTACCGGCGGTACTGCCATACCATAGCCGAACTTTCAGCTTTTTATAAAACGCATGGCATTACCACGGTCCAGTTGAAAGGAGTGGGCCTCTCCACCTATTATCCCATTCCTTCGCACAGGGAAGGGGGAGATATAGACATCTTCACTTATTCGGCAGACCATTCCCGGAAAAGTGATGCCGAGGCCAACCGGCTGGCAGACCGGTTAATGGAAGAAAAAGGAATAGAGGTAGACCTTGAACACTCCGAAAAGCATAGTATGTTTTACTATAAAGGTATTCCGATAGAAAATCATAAAACCTTCATTAATTCGGAAACATACCGTATAGCGGTGAAGATGGATAAGCTCCTTCAAGAACTATTACAACCCGTATCGGCGGAATTGGATGGAAAATATCCCATTTTCATTCCATCTTCCACTTTTAATACAGTATTTCTCGCTTTTCATGCCGCCCAGCATTATGCACGCGGCCTGGCACTTCATCATCTTTGCGACTGGGCTTGTCTGCTGAATAGATACGGCCTGCATATTCCTGAGGAAGTGACGGATATTCGTTTTAGAAATATGATGCTGGCAATGACTCACCTTTGTAATGATTATTTAGGAACTTCCGTTCCTGTATATGGAGGAGAAGGGTTGGCGGAGGAAATCTTGCGGGAAATCATCCGGCCACCCTATACTAAGTTTGTTCCGGCGAAGAATAAATGGAGCATTCTGGTTTATAAAACCAAACGTATGCTGCATACTCATCGTGCGTGTAACAGCGTGTTGCGCATTTCACTGTGCAAATGGGTTGGAAATTCTATTCTGTTGCATCTGCGTTCTCCCTATACCATCTTCCAAACGGAACGAAAATAAACGGTTTATGTTGAAAAGAATCTGCCGTTTGTTGTTGCCTGATGAAAGGAAAATGGGGATAAGGGTGGTTTGTGCCGTATTTCTTTGCGCATTACTTAACTTTGCCGGACTCGCTGCCCTGTTGCCTGTCTTGTTTTTTCTGTTGGATGACGGGAGGGATAAAGATGCCGCCCTGTTATTTTGTCTGGTGGCAATAGTCTTTATTTTGGTGAAAAACGCTTTGGTAGCGGGGCTTTCACGTTTTCAAAACCATTTTCTGATGTCTCTTTACCGTCGGCTCAGCTTTTCTCTCTTTACTTCTTACTATCAACGGGGATTATTATTTATACGCAGCAGGGGGAGTATCCGGCTGGGCTATGAGGTAAACTATATTTGTTATGCTTTTTCTTTAAATCTTCTTTCCTCCTTGCTTCGCATGACAGGAGAACTGCTGCTTATTTTATGGGTGACGGCAGCTTTGTTGGTTTACGCTCCGTTGACGGTACTGATGCTGTATATTGCCTTTCTGCCTTTTATGTTGATTTACGGATGGGGGATCAGGAAACCGATGCGCCGTTATGGTGAGCAGGAGCAGCAGGCTCGTCGTGAGCAGTCCCGGCTGGTCACGGAAACGATGAAAGGGTATGCCGAATTGGAACTGAATGCGGCGTTTCCTTTTTTTCAGCAGGCATTCGCCGAGAGGATAAGGAAAATCAGTGAGAGCCGTTTGAAACTGGAAATGATACAGCATCTTCCTCTTTGCCTTTCCGAAATGGCGGTCATATCGGGGCTGACCTTGCTCACCGTTTTCGGAACAGGGGATATCAAAGCGCTGGTAGGTGTCTTTGCTGTGGCGGCTTTCCGGCTGTTACCCGCTTTGCGCGGCATCTTAGGTGGTTGGACACAAGTACAGAATGCGGTCTATTCTCTGCGGATTATAGAGGAAGGGTTGGGGGATAAGGGGATAGAAACAGTTTCTCCATCATGGGGGCAGGAAGCGTTTTCTTTTCAAAAAGAGATACGGATAGAACACCTCACCTATGCTTATCCTGAAAGTAAAGAGGTTCTAAAGGACTTTTGTTGTACTATTCGTAAAGGGGAATATGTAGGTATCTGTGGTGAGAGTGGTGTGGGTAAGTCTACCTTGTTTTATCTGCTTTTGGGATTTATCACTCCGGATAAAGGCGCTATTCGGATAGATGGCAGGTCGCTTGCCGATGTGCCGAGGCAGGAATGGCATCGCAAGGTGGGATATGTGCAACAGGAAGTGTTTGTGCTGGATGGGACCTTGGCGGAAAATATTGCTTTGGGATGCCGGTTTATAGATAAGGAATGGGTAGCGGAGATAGTGAGGCAGGTGAGATTGGATGCTTGGGTGGATGAATTGCCGCAAGGAATGGATACTCCTTTGGGTGAAGGGGGAGGAAGGCTTTCGGGAGGTCAGAAACAACGGGTAGGCATAGCCCGTGCTTTGTATAAGAAAGCGGAGGTGCTTCTACTGGATGAGGCTACTTCTGCATTGGATAATGAGACTGAACGGGCTGTCAATGAAATGCTTCTCAGTCTGATGAAGGAGTGTAGGGGGCTGACTATTCTTACGATAGCCCATCGGGAAAGCTCATTGGCATATTGTCATCGTGTAATCAGATTAAATGGAAAAGACAATGGATCAAATTTATAAAATAGGTGGCCACTGCTTCGCATTGCCGGACGAAAGGTTGATGGAGGTGGTGGATGGTATCAGCGGTTTCAAGCCTTTTATTTGGCAACCGGATCTGGTTTTGGTAAAAGATGTATACGAGGGTGCTTGGTTGCCGGATTTTACTGTTTGGGAGGGAAACGGTTGGGATTTTCCGGCTTTTCAGAGAAAGTCCTATGGGTTCGGATATGAAGATGTAACCGGTACTTTCGGTGTGAGTGGGGATAGTTTTTTGTTGGAACTGGCTCCGCAGGGAGAACCGTCGCTTTATCTCCGGACGATGGGTGAAACTGGGAAAGGTATCTGTTTATATGGTCATTATTCTCCCCGTCTTTTAAGATTTGCCTTATGGATGGGGTATGGCCTGATGACGGTACGGAAAGATACGGTTGCCTTGCATGGCAGTTGTATTGTTTATAAGGGGAAAGCGGTTCTTTTTTTAGGTGAAAGCGGAACCGGCAAAAGTACCCATACTCGTTTGTGGAGGGAAAATATAGCAGGAAGTAAGTTGCTGAATGATGACAGTCCCATTGTGCGTTATGAAGAGGGGGGCGTGTGGGTATATGGCAGCCCGTGGAGTGGGAAGACTCCTTGTTATAAGGCGGAATGTTATCCGTTGGCCGGATGTGTACGTTTGTCACAAGCACCGTATAATAAGATACGGAGATTGAACACTTTGCAGGCTTATGCAGCTTTGCATCCGTCTGCTCCTCCTGCATTTGCATACGAGGAGGAATTATACAGTGGGGTTTGTAGTCTGTTGGAAAAGATGGTTTCATCCATTCCTGTTTATCATCTGGAGTGTTTGCCCGATGCGGAGGCGGTGAAATTAGTATGTCGTACTTTATATGGAGATGGGTATGAAGCGGATAGCGAATGAATGTTTCTTTGCGTGGGTGGAGTCGGAAATCAAAAGTGGCAGGAGTGTGAAGTTCCGGGTGAAAGGCAATTCCATGATGCCTTTACTGAGAAATGGGAAGGATGAAGTGGTGGTGGGGCCGTATGATAAGGAGGAGTTGAAACTTTTTGATGTCATTCTGTTCCGGCAGACAGACCGGTATGTATTGCATCGGATTATTCAAAAAAGAGGCAGTCGTTATTTGATGCAGGGAGATGGCGTTTGTCGTTTTTATGAGGAATGTGAGGACACGGATATCATCGGGGTGGTGAGAAGGGTATGCAGACCTTCCGGAAAGAAGATTGAAACAGATTCCGCCTGTTGGCGGTTGGAAAGCCGTTTGTGGTTGGGACTTGGTGGATGCAGAGGAATGGTGTTGCGTGTCCTGAATAGATTGGGTTGTTGGCTCCTTTTTTGACGAAAGCCGTCAGCTTGGAAGGAAATATTATTCATAAAGCAGGTATTTCTCTCTCATCTTTTTGTAGGCTTCCAGTTCATTCTGCCATCCTGCACGGATTTCTTCTTCACTGGCTCCTTTCGTGATTTGTTCCCTTACGGTACGGTTCCCTATCAACAGGTCGAACCATTGTGGGCGGGTAAAGAACTTGTCCGCTTTTCCAAGGTCTTGATAAGCTTGATAATAGGTGATGATGTATTTTAAAGAGAATCCTTTCGGGGCGGTGATATGGCGGAGATTATTGCCATAGCAGTATTGGTTTTTATACATCGGATTCTTATCAAAGCCTTCCAAGGCTTCCGGTCTGAAAGAAAAGGAGGAGATGCGGATATCCGGTGAACCGATTACTTGAAAAGGATAAAGAGTACCTCTGCCCACACTGATGGCTGTACCTTCAAACGGGCAGAGTGAAGGATATAAGGCAATTGCTTGGTCGTTGGGCAGGTTGGGAGAGGGCTTTACCGGAAGCGAATAGGGTTGTCCGTGTTTCCAACCTTCTACGGGGATAACGGTCAACGCGCATTTTTTGCCATTGGATAACCAGCCTTCACCATTGATCATTTGAGCCAACTCGCCTACAGTGCAACCGTGTAAAATAGGTATGGGATGCATGCCCACGAAACTTTTCTGATTTTTCTGTCGCACAGGACCGTCCACATAATCGCAAGGATTGGGACGGTCTGTGATGACCAGTTGTTTCCGGTTCTCGGCACAAGCTTCCATTATATACTGCATGGTGCTGATATAGGTATAGAAACGGGCGCCTACATCCTGAATGTCAAACACAATCAGGTCTATATCCTGTAGCTGTGCCGCAGCCGGCTTTTTATTTTTACCGTAAAGGGACAGGATGGGTACTCCTGTACGGGTATCTTTTCCGTTCTTTATGGTTTCTCCGGCATCGGCGTCACCCCGGAAGCCGTGTTCGGGAGCGAATACCTTTTTTATTTGTATATGCGCTGCCAGCAGGGTGTCCAACAGATGAGTTTCTCCTACCCTGGAGGTTTGGTTTACAACCAATGCTACACGCTTCCCTTTTAATATAGGTAAGAGGTGGTCCATCTGTTCGGCTCCGGTAATAACTTTTTGCGCGGTCACGGCGTTGAAAGTAAACAAGAGGCAGCATAGGAAAATGTATTTTGTTTTCATGATATGTGGTGATTATTTTGTAATATTGCACAAAAATAAGAATTTAATTGAGAATGGACGCACTTGCTATCATTAATAAATATTATC
>ENA-USUA01000941-USUA01000941.1-human-gut-metagenome-genome-assembly--contig:-NODE-941-length-15087-cov-281.869287_pt1 | contig 15087 bp, 12 predicted proteins | sample MGYA00250057_ERZ773390 | MGnify/ENA primary metagenome ERZ773390 (study PRJEB29103, sample SAMN06111941) | human gut metagenome | biome: human gut; feature: ankylosing spondylitis patient; material...
TACGTAGAGAAAATCAAGAAACAGAAGTAAATCGCTTCTCTCTCCTGATTTGAACAGATAGAACAAGATCATAGTATTTTCAATGAACAGGTTGGCGCAACAGCGTCAACCTGTTTTTATTTTCTCTTCCTCACTAAAACATCCGATAGTTCTTCTCTTTATACTTATAAAACAGCTCTTCTCTTTATACTTATAAAGATGTCTAAACAAAAGTAAAAGAAGCGAACTTCGCAAACGATTGCACAGTTTTTATTCCTAATATAAGTTAAATATTGCATATGTGTGCCCACACAGCAGAGTTGCAATAAAAATAATCAAATAAATATTTGGTTAATTGAAAAATATCATGTACCTTTGCAACCAGTTATCCTGAAAACAATCTTTTTACCTTAATGGAAACTAATACCTATTGAAGATTTGGAGCGGTAGCTTGTGAAGGTCATCGCTTTTTTCTTTTTATACACCTCCCCCTATTAAATAGCAAATAGCGTATATTGTTCCCAAGAAGGAAGTATACTATTAAAAGGTAGTATCACTTGATTCGGAAGACTTGCTGACTGCAGTGAGCAGACCTGCCGACTATAGTGAGCAGACGTGCTGAATAGGCTCAGCAGAGCTGCCGACACTAGTCATAACTTTAACGAAGCTATATTCTTGAACCCGAGAAGTCATATCCTTGAACCTAAGGAGACATATCCTTGAGCCAGAGGAGACATATCATTGAGCCAGAGGAGACATATCATTGAGCCAGAGGAGACATATCATTGAACCTAAGGAAGTATATTATTGAACCCAATAAAGAACATTATACTATTCACGAGTCCCTTATCCGGTAGCAAATAATCGGTATTCTTATAAAAAGCAGGCTTTTCTGTTAAATCTTTCTAAAAAAGCATCTTTCTTTCCCCAACATTTTGTTCATATCAAAGATAATTTGTAATTTTGCACCCCGAATGCTCATGGATTGGGCAAATGTTACAGAAAAGTTTAGTTCGAAGGGGCTCAAAGAAGATCCGGCACAATGCAGGACGCCTCCCGAAGAAACCCGTTTATATAATTAATTTAATGTACGCAATTGTAGAAATTAACGGTCAGCAGTTCAAGGCTGAGGAGGGCAAGAAGCTCTTCGTACATCACATCAAGGATGTTGAGGCAGGTCAGACTGTTGAGTTCGACAAGGTTTTGCTCGTTGACAAAGACGGCTCAATCACTGTCGGTGCACCAGCTGTAGAGGGTGCAAAAGTAGTAGTAGAAGTAGTGAACCCACTCGTAAAGGGTGACAAGGTAATCGTCTTCAAGATGAAGCGCCGCAAGGACTATCGCAAGAAGAACGGTCATCGTGCTCAGTTCACTGAAGTATCAATCAAATCTGTAATCGCTTAAAATTAGGAGGAATTAGAAAATGGCACATAAGAAAGGTGTTGGTAGTTCTAAGAACGGCCGTGAATCAGCTTCACAAAGATTAGGCGTTAAGATCTGGGGTGGTCAGAGCATCATCGCAGGTAACATCATCGTTCGCCAGCGTGGTAACAAGCACTTCCCAGGTGAGAACGTAGCTCAGGGTAAGGATGATACATTGTATGCTTTGGCAGATGGTATCGTTTACTTCCACAAGGGCCGCAAGGACAAGAGTACAGTTTCTGTTCTCTCTCCAGAGGTTTACGCTGAGAAGACCAAAAAAGCTGATGCTTAATTTTTAAAGTTTTAGAAAAAACTATTCCAAACAAACAACATAGAAGCCTGCTCATACCTAGAGCAGGCTTTCTTCGTTTATATAAGTTTTTAGGCACGGATTACACGGATTACACGGATTATTTATGAAAGATGACAACCGTTTTACTTATATTAGCGCCACAAGTCCGTGTAATCCGTGCCTTATCTATATTCTAAGAAGCTTACACCACACCCCTTTCTAAGCTCCTTAACCCTGTAAAACCACAAAAAAACTTTAATTCTACCCTTCCCTGCAAAAAAGTCAGCATTTTTTTACGCTATCACAAATATTTTTTGTACTTTTGCCTACAAATAGTAAATTATTTAATTAAAAGACATTTTATGCTTACACTTAAACTTATCAGTGAGGAAACTGAACGTGTAGTTAAGGGACTCGAAAAGAAGCATTTTCCAAATGCTCGTGAGGCCGTAGAGAAAGTTTTGGAGTACGACAAGATTCGTCGTGAAGCTCAGCAGAAGTTGGATAACAACAAGCAGCAGGCTAACCAGTTTGCTAAGCAGATTGGTGCCCTTATGAAGGAAGGTAAGAAAGAGGAAGCTGAGAGCGCAAAGGCTCAGGTAGCTATGCTCAAGGCAGACGCCAAGGCTCTTGAAGAGATCATGGAGAAAGCGCAGAACGATATGACCAACCAGTTGCTCGAAATTCCTAACATTCCTTGCGAGCAGGTTCCTGAAGGTAAGGACGCAGCCGACAACGTTGTTGTGAAAGAAGGCGGCGAAAAGCCAAACCTCGGTGAGGATGCTCTCTGCCATTGGGATCTCTTGAAGAAATACAATCTTGTTGACTTCGACCTCGGCGTTAAGATTACCGGTGCAGGTTTCCCTGTATATATCGGCAAGATGGCTCGTTTCCAGCGTGCGCTTGAGGCATTCTTCCTCGATGAGGCTCGCAAGAGCGGATATCTGGAGATTCAGCCTCCTTACGTAGTAAACGAGGACTCTGGTCGTGGTACCGGTCAGTTGCCAGACAAGGAAGGTCAGATGTATCATGCTAATCTGGATAATCTCTTCCTCATCCCTACTGCTGAGGTTCCTGTAACCAACATCTTCCGCGATGTTATTCTCGATGAGAAAGATCTCCCTATCAAGCGTTGTGCTTACTCAGCTTGTTTCCGTCGTGAAGCAGGTAGCTATGGTAAGGATGTTCGCGGTTTGAACCGCCTGCACCAGTTCGACAAGGTAGAGATCGTTCGCATCGATAAGCCAGGTCACTCTTACGAGAGTTTGAACGAGATGCTCGACCATGTTGAAGGTCTTTTGAAGAAGTTGGAATTGCCATACCACATCCTCCGTCTCTGCGGTGGTGATATGAGCTTCACCTCTTCTATCTGCTACGACTTCGAGACATGGAGTGCTGCACAGGGTCGCTGGTTGGAAGTTTCATCAGTATCTAACTTCGAGAGCTACCAGGCTAACCGTCTCCACTGCCGCTATCGCCATACAGATGACAAGAAGATTGAACTCTGCCACACATTGAATGGTTCAGCTCTTGCTTTGCCACGTATCGTAGCAACCATCTTGGAGAACAATCAGACCCCAGAAGGAATCCGAGTACCTAAGGTATTGGTTCCATACTGCGGTTTCGAGATGCTTGATGACAAAAATTTCGATTAATTTGAAGTATCGGTAAGACTTTCTGTTTTCTCGATTATACAAAACATTCGAAAAACAAAAATAACATATATTGTACGAGGATAACTTCGACTGCCACAAAGGTAGCCGATGTTATCCTTTTGCATTTTATGTACCATGAAGCAAACTCTAAACAGCTAACCAGAAAAATTAATTTATCAGCATTAAGAAATTAATAGCCCATGAACAAGATTATCAAGAAAGTACAATACTCAGAGAAAGTATTCCGCTTCGATGTAGAAGCACCACTTATTGCCAAAAGCCGAAAGGCAGGTAACTTTGTTATCATCCGTGTAGACAACAACAGCGAGCGTATGCCGCTGACCATCGCTGATGCTGACATTGAGAAAGGAACCATCACGCTGGTTGTGCAGAAGGTAGGTCTTTCATCTACCAAACTCTGCGCCCTAAATGAAGGTGATGAGATTCACGATGTGGTGGGACCACTTGGAAATCCTACACATATCGAGAACTTCGGAACAGTCATTTGTGCCGGAGGTGGCGTAGGTGTAGCTCCTATGCTCCCTATCATCAAGGCACTGAAAGCCGCAGGAAACAGAGTCCTTTCTGTAATCGCAGGTAGAAACAAAGAACTCGTGATTATGGAAGATGAAGTGCGTGCATCTAGCGATGAGCTCATCATCATGACCGATGACGGAAGTTACGGCGAGAAGGGTGTTGTAACTGTAGGAATCGAGAAGTTTATCAATCAGGAGCATATCGATAAGGTTTTCGCCATCGGTCCTCCTATCATGATGAAGTTCTGCTGTCTTCTGACCCAGAAATACAATCTTTCCACAGACGTTTCACTCAATACCATCATGGTGGATGGAACCGGTATGTGCGGTGCCTGCCGCCTGACCATCGGTGGAAAGACCAAGTTTGTCTGTATCGACGGTCCTGAGTTTGACGGCGCCCAGGTAGATTGGGACGAGATGTTCAAGCGCATGGGCACTTTCAAGGATGTTGAACGCGAAGAGATGGAACACTTCGAAGAGCACCTTGCAACTGTAGACGCAGGAAAGAAGAAAGAAACTACGGATGTAACCATGGACGTAGAACCTACAGATGCGAGCATCGATGAGTTGACAGACCGCAACGCTGAGTGGCGCAAGGAGTTACGCGCTTCGATGAAAGCAAAAGAACGCACAGCTATAGAGCGCGTAAAGATGCCAGAACTTGACCCTCTTTATCGTGCCACAACCCGTACGGAAGAGGTAAATATCGGTTTGACCAAGGAAATGGCTTTGACCGAAGCCAAACGCTGTCTCGACTGTCCTAAACCTACCTGTATGGAAGGTTGTCCGGTAAGCATCAACATTCCTTCATTCATCAAGAACATTGAGCGGGGCCAGTTCCTTGCCGCAGCCAAGGTTTTAAAGAACACCTCTGCCCTACCTGCCGTTTGCGGACGAGTTTGTCCACAGGAAAAGCAATGCGAAAGCAAGTGCGTACATCTCAAAATGAACGAGCCTGCTGTAGCTATCGGATACCTGGAGCGTTTTGCTGCCGATTACGAACGCCAGAGTGGAAACATCTCTGTACCAAAGTGCGATGAGGCTAATGGCATCAAGGTAGCTGTAGTCGGTTCAGGACCTTCCGGATTGAGTTTTGCAGGCGATATGGCAAAGAAGGGATTCGATGTTACTGTTTTCGAAGCACTTCACGAGATTGGCGGTGTATTGAAATATGGTATTCCTGAATTCCGTTTGCCTAATGCTATCGTGGATGTAGAGATTGAAAATCTTCAGAAGATGGGCGTAAAGTTCATTACAGACTGCATCGTTGGCAAGACCATTTCCGTAAAAAATCTGGAAGAACAAGGATTCAAGGGAATCTTTGTCGGTTCAGGTGCGGGTCTGCCAAACTTCATGAATATTCCTGGAGAGAATGCCTTGAACATCATGTCTTCTAACGAATATCTTACACGTGTAAACCTGATGGATGCAGCCAATCCTCATAGCGATACCCCTATCAACTTAGGCAAGAAGGTGGTTGTTGTAGGCGGCGGTAACACAGCTATGGACAGTTGCCGTACTGCAAAACGACTCGGAGCAGACGTAACCTTGGTATATCGCCGTTCGGAGGCTGAAATGCCTGCCCGACTCGAAGAGGTGAAGCATGCCAAGGAAGAAGGAATCAACTTCTTTACATTGCACAATCCTAAAGAATATGAGGCAGATGAGAAGGGCGCAGTAAAGGCTGTAGTTCTCGATGTGATGAAGCTTGGCGAACCTGATGCCAGCGGCCGTCGTCGTCCTGAAGCTACAGGCGAGACCATCACGCTGGAGTGCGACCAGGTAATTGTTGCTGTAGGTGTAAGTCCTAATCCACTCGTTCCTCAGAGTATCGAAGGCTTGGAACTCGGCCGGAAGAACACCATTGCCGTAAACGACCAGATGCAGAGTTCCATCGAAGAAATCTACGCTGGCGGCGATATCGTACGAGGAGGAGCCACAGTAATTCTTGCCATGGGAGACGGCAGAAAGGCCGCTCTCAATATGAGCGAAAAATTATTGAATAAATAAGAAAAACGGGAAACAATAAAAGGGCAGCCATGCATCACGCAGACTGCCCTTTCCTTTTCTCGTATGTAATGTTATAAAATGAAATGTAGTTCGTACATATATTTATTAATAATTGGACTCAAACACTATTTCAGATTAATACGAAGTCCGAACTGGAGATTAAAATTCCACTTCTTATCTTTAAACGTATTTTCTATTTCGCTGCCATTATCAAAATAATATTTTGCACCTGGCTCAATATAGAAGCCCACTTGTGGTGTAACATCATACTGTGCGCCAAGCGAAGCCTTACCCGAGAACTGAACGCCATCACGCTTCACGTCCTCTTTTTGACCAGAAACCTTTGTATCATTCTTTACGTTGAAATCGGCTTCTCCACCCGCCATTACGTACGCATGAAAGCCTCCCGTGCTCCAAACCTCATAGTTCAAACCAAGTGGAACACCCACATAATGCAAAACCTGATGTGTATCAAATTCTGAAACACCATAAGATTTGAAATCAGAAGCAACACGCGTATAAACGACACCGGTACTCAAAGACAAACGAGGCGCAAGTCCGATACCAACCTGAGCACCTACAGCCAAAGGAGCATGATGTTTCGCTTCAACATATTTCGGTATTGCATATCTTAAAGGAGAAGCAGCAGCCAGGAAAACACCATGATCAGCAAAGCCGCCACCAGCAAGAGGATCTGAAGACGCATACATGCCGTTTGACATTCCATCACTGCCAGAGCCCAGACTTACATTCTCTGCATACAGGTTCATGGTCCAGTTCTGTTCATACTTGTCCTTATAACTGCGTTCAAAATGACCATCCTGCGCCCTGCCTGCATAAAGCTTCTGCCCACCATCTGCTTTCAACGGCTTGGTTGCATGATTAGAAGAAACGGCCATCTGTCTTTCAGAATCCTCATTTTGCTTTTGCAAAACAGATAATTCCCGACCATTTACCTCTGCATTAACAGACTGTTCTGGCATTTCTACCTCTGCTGCAAGCATTACTTCATTATCTGCAGCAACAGTCCTCTCCTGGAAAGAGACAGAAGATTTACTATGGTTCAATTGACGCCCCGATGAATGGCGATTCACCTGATGTGCAGATGCATTGTTTTCAGCAAGCAAGTTTGCCTGTCCCGGTTCATCATCATGCAGATAAACATAACTGCCTCCTACTCCCAATAAAGCAATCGCTGCAGCTACTGACCATCTTTTCAAGACAACATAACGAGCCTGTGGTCTCTTTTTTACATCAGTTTCCTCATCACCAACCTTTGTAGACTGAGCAAGCGATTGTTCTATCCCAGCCCACAAGTCGTGGCTGACAGGCTCTTGGTAGTCTGCCAACTGATCTCGAAGTTTATTTGTCCAATCGTTACTCATTACTTTTCTCGTTTATATGATTCAACTCTTTATTATTACTACAATCTGCCTGGCTCAGATAATCTTTCACCTTTTTGCCCAACAGCTTTTTCGCCCGCAAATATTGTGAAGCAGAACTACTTTCTTTGATGCCTAACAGCTGTGCAATTTCTTTATGGCTTTTCTGTTCAAAAACAAACATGTTAAGAACCAGTCTGTACCCATCAGGCAATTCTCCTATCATTCTTGTCAGTTCTGCAGGCGGAACTCTTTCTACTTCAGGCTCTTCATCCTCAATTTCATCGGGAACTTCGTCCACAATAGTGAAGCGTTTTTGCTGCCTTACAAAGTTGACAGCTTCATTTGTCACTATCCGCAAGAGCCAAGCCTGAAGAGCGCCCTCACCCCGATATTCAAATTTTGAAATGCCGGAAAAGACTTTTATAAAACTATCTTGCACTACATCCTCAGCATCATCGCGTACAGGGACATACCTCAGCGCTACGGCCATGGCATACCCCACATAGCGTTCATACAATCTGTGCATTGCTGCCCGACTGCCGCTATTGATGTCGTCTAAGAGTTTCTTTTCCGATTCCAATTTCAAATCCTTTTTAATAATTAAACGATATAAAGAGAAAACCTTGCATCAAAAATGAACTTTTTTTTGATGCAAGGCATTTTTTTTATATTTCTACATTATTCTATAGAGAACACTTTGCCTTCCTGAGTAAGATAACTTTCCGCAAACACCTCTTTAGCTTCATTCAACAATACCTCTTCATTATTGTATCGTGCACTATAATGCCCCAGAAGAAGTTTGCCTACACCCGCATTTTTGGCTATAGTTGCAGCCTGTCGAGCAGTGCTGTGATAATAGAGTTTAGCCCTGTCCTCATTCTCCGAAGTATAGGTGCTCTCATGATAAAGCACCGTAACCCCCTTTACCTTTTCAGCCAAGTTCGGAACAAACCGGGTATCACTGCAATAAGCATAACTGCGTGGAGAAACGGCAGGCATTACCAATCTGGCATTAGGTATTACATCACCCTCCTTCGTAGTCCAGTCAGCTCCATTCTTGATGTTGTTGATCTGGCTTACAGGAATCTCGTAATAATCTATCATATCACGACGGATATGAGGTAGTGTCGGTTTCTCTCTGAAGATGTAACCACAACAAGGCACACGATGCTGGAGAGGAATGGTTTCTACTGTTACAGAATGATCTTCATATACTACTTGCGACTTTTCGGTATCTACAGGAACAAATTCGATTTCATATTCCATTCCCTGCATAAAGAAATCAATCTGACGCTTAAACAAATCTCCGTAACTTTCTGGCGCATATACCTTTAACTTAGCCGTTCTACCCAGCATACCTAAGGTAGAAAGAAGTCCCAGCAAGCCAAAGCAATGGTCACCATGAAGATGCGAAATAAAGATAGCATTTATCTTAGCAAAGTGAACATGAGTGCGACGGAACTGCATCTGGGCACCCTCTCCACAATCCATCATAAAGCATTTGCCCCGCATCTCAATAATCTGAGCCGAGGCACTATGCTTAAGGGTGGGCAAAGCACTGCCACACCCCAAAATATGTACTTTAAATGGTTCCAAAACTAAATCATAAATTACAGGTTCAACATGATGACCTTACTCTTGGCGCTTGAAAACAAAGATACCCTGAGTATTCTCCAGCATAAGACTGTCAGAACCCAACTTGTCAATAGCGAAAGTATCCTTATTCAGCAAGAGTTTACCATTGAGTATCTTCCAGCTGGTCCAAGGATTAGTTTCTGCTTTCACATTGTTCTTCACTTCTCCACCTTCCAAGATGTCAAAATTCTTATCCAGAGAAGTCCATTTGCCCAAGAGGGAAGTCAGGTTGATAATCTTCTGGGCCATCATCTCTCCATCCTCAGCCTTATAACCGATAAGAGCAATACGGTCGCCAGCCAGCAATCCTCCCTGAACAACATCAGGATTCTCATCGTCAATAAACACCGAAAGGGTGTCACCACCATCAGAAATCAGCTCCAGGTTATGCATAGAGGTTCCCTCACCGCATACACCATAGATGGTAGAATCGTTCATCGCATCCTCTACCTCTACAGAATCGGTCGTACTGATAACAGGAACATTATTTTTGTTCTTACAACTGTTGGCTGCGAAAAGCGCCACCAAAGCTATTGTTACATAAACTAATTTCTTCATAACTCTTTAGTTTTTATTATTATGTTGATGAGTCGATAAGATAATCCGATTCACCATTATTTATCTTCCTTTTTCTCCTGAAGTTTTGCTTCATCCCATAGTTTATCCATTTCTTCTAAACTCATATCTTTTAAGTTTTTACCTTGCTTCAAGCTATGATCTTCCACATAGTTGAAACGGCGGATAAACTTCTGGTTGGTTTTCTCCAGCGCATTATCCGGATTGAGTTTATAGAGACGTGCTGCATTGATTACTGAGAAGATGAAATCGCCCAATTCCTGGGTAGAATTTTCCTTATCGCCTTTAGCCAGTTCCACCTTGAGTTCTTCCAGTTCCTCCTGTACCTTTTCCCACACATCTTCTTTTTCTTTCCAGTCAAAGCCTACATTTCTAGCCTTATCCTGAATGCGATAAGCCTTGATAAGAGACGGAAGAGAATTAGGGACACCGCTCAACACCCGCTCATTTCCATCCTTCTCCTGCTGCTTAATCTGTTCCCAGGTTTTCTCAACAGAAGTAGCAGTTTTCGGCTTGCTGGCGCCAAGAGCCAAGGTTTCTTCCGAGCTGGCAGTTCCAGCTTCTCCATTCCCTGCGTCTGACTCCTTATAGACAACCTGTCCTTCATCATTGATGAACATATCCGGATTCGAAACCGTCCAATTTCCTTCCTCCTTCCAGTTGATGAAAGGATGGCGGAACATCAGTTTATCTGCCTCTTGATTGCAGACATCACAGATATCGAACTCGCCGTCTTCTCTGCCGATGATACTATAGAACATCACGTGCTCCAACACATCGCCCAACTCCTTCTTGATATCTTTGTAATCGCGCTTCATCAAGGCATCACAAAGTTCGAAAGTCTCCTCAATCGTATTCGGACGAAGACTCTCAAATGTCTGCTTTTTATCCCATGGACATTGCAGGCGCAAACGATCCTGCACATCCAGCAAGCGACTGAACGCCGCCAGTTTTTCTTCTTTCGTATGTCCTTTTCCTGTATTACTAACCATCGTTTTGTGCAAAAATTAATAATTTTGATGCAAAGATAGTATTTTTCGCCCAAAAATTAGTATCTTTGCACCGTTTTTTAAAGAAAAAGAATAAAAATTAGATATAAACAATGGAATTAGCAAGTAAATACGATCCACAAGCAGTGGAAAGTAAATGGTATCAGTACTGGCTCGACAATAAGCTTTTCAGCTCTAAGCCAGATGGTCGTGAACCTTATACAGTGGTTATCCCTCCACCAAACGTAACGGGTGTGCTCCACATGGGACACATGCTCAACAATACTATCCAGGACATTCTCGTTCGCCGTGCACGCATGGAGGGCAAGAACGCTTGCTGGGTACCAGGTACCGACCATGCCAGTATCGCTACCGAGGCAAAGGTTGTAAACCGACTCGCTCAGCAGGGTATCAAGAAGACTGACCTCACCCGCGATGAGTTCCTCAAGCATGCTTGGGACTGGACTCACGAGCACGGCGGCATCATCCTTAAGCAGCTCCGCAAACTCGGTGCCAGCTGCGATTGGGACCGCACAGCATTCACCATGGACGAGACCCGCTCTCGTGCCGTCATCCACGTATTCTGCGACCTGTACCAGAAGGGGCTCATCTATCGTGGCGTGCGCATGGTTAACTGGGACCCTAAGGCTCAGACTGCGCTCTCTGACGAGGAGGTTATCTACAAGGATGAGCACTCTAAGCTCTACCATCTGAAGTATTATGTAGTTGAGCAGGACTGCCAGCAGGTGGATGAGGAGAACGTGATACACAAGGATGAGAAGGGATACTATGCAGTAGTAGCTACCACCCGTCCTGAGACCATCATGGGCGACTCTGCCATGTGTATCAACCCTGAGGATAAGAAGAATACCTGGTTGAAGGGCAAGCACGTCATCGTGCCTCTCGTAAACCGCGAGATTCCTGTCATCGAGGATACATACGTAGATATCGAGTTCGGTACTGGTTGCTTGAAGGTAACTCCAGCTCACGATATCAACGACCACGCCCTCGGTTTGAAGCATGGTTTGGAAACCATCGACATCTTCAACGACAACGGTACCATCAGCGAGGCAGCAGGTCTCTATGTAGGTATGGACCGCATGGACGTGCGCAAGCAGATTTCCATCGACCTTCAGAACGCCGGTCTGATGGAGAAGATTGAGGACTATAATAATAAGGTGGGCTTCTCTGAGCGTACCAATGTGCCTATCGAGCCAAAGCTCTCTACACAGTGGTTCCTCAAGATGCAGCACTTTGCTGACATCGCCCTCCCTCCAGTAATGGACGATGACATCGAGTTCTACCCTAAGAAGTATAAGAATACCTATCGCCACTGGTTGGAGAACATCAAGGACTGGTGTATCAGCCGTCAGCTCTGGTGGGGTCACCGCATCCCAGCTTACTACTTCGACAATGCCGGCAAGAAGGATTTCGTGGTAGCAGAGACTGCAGAGGAGGCCCTGAAGCTCGCTCAGGAGAAGAATGCCAACATCAAGGCTGAGGATCTTGAGCAGGAGAGCGACTGCCTCGACACCTGGTTCTCTTCATGGCTGTGGCCTATCTCTCTGTTTGATGGTATCGAGCATCCAGACAATGAAGAGATCAACTACTACTACCCTACTTCCGACCTCGTAACTGGTCCGGATATCATCTTCTTCTGGGTAGCACGTATGATCATGGCTGGCTACGAGTATCGTGGCAAGATGCCATTCAAGCACGTATATTTCACAGGTATCGTTCGCGATAAGCTCGGCCGCAAGATGAGCAAGAGTCTCGGTAACTCACCAGACCCATTGGATCTGATTGACAAGTTTGGTGCCGATGGTGTTCGTATGGGTATGATGCTCAGCGCTCCAGCGGGCAACGACATCCTCTTCGACGAGAGCCTTTGCGAGCAGGGACGTAACTTCAACAATAAGATTTGGAATGCCTTCCGCCTCGTCAAGGGTTGGGAGACTGCAGATATCGAGCAGCCTAAGAGTGCAGAAATCGCCGTGAAGTGGTTTGACGCCAAGCTCAAGGAGGTGAACGAGGAGATGCAGAAGCAGTTTAAGGACTACCGTATCTCTGAGGCATTGATGACTGTATATAAGCTGTTCTGGGATGAGTTCTCATCTTGGTACCTGGAGATGGTGAAGCCAGCTTACGGTCAGCCTATCGACCAGAAGAGCTACGACGCTACCCTCCGTTTCTTCGATGCCCTTCTGAAGATGTTGCATCCATTCATGCCATTCATCACCGAGGAGCTGTGGCAGCACATCTACGACCGCAAGGATGGCGAGAGCATCATGCGCGAGAAGCTGGAGATTCCTGCACCTACAGCCGAGGAGCAGAAGTTGGCAGCCGACATAGAGGCTGTGAAGCAGATTATCGCCGGTGTTCGTACCGTTCGCAACCAGAAGAACATTGCCCAGAAGGAGCAGTTGTCTCTTCAGGTAGTAGGCAAGAACGATTTCGAGGCTTACAACGACGTAACGCTGAAGATGGCGAACCTTGATAAGATTGAGGTCATCGCTGAGAAGAGTGCCGATGCATCAAGCTTCATGGTAGGTACCGACGAGTTTGCCGTTCCATTGGGCGACCTGATCGACGTAGCTGCCGAGATTGAGAAGGCAGAGGCTCAGCTCAAGCACTTGGAAGGCTTCCTGATGGGTGTACGCAAGAAGCTCAGCAATGAGAACTTCGTAGCTCACGCTCCTGAGAAGGTAGTGGCCCTGGAGCGCAAGAAGGAGAGCGACTCTGTAGAGAAGATTGCTGCCCTCAAGGCAACCATCGAGGAGCTCAAGAAGAAATAATAGTTTAATATTTATCATGTTAAGTGCGGAATGTTAAGTGTAAGAACTTAGCATTTCACACTTAACATTTCATATTTTCAAGAGAAACATGATCAAGAAGCTTTTCACCTTATTTATATGTACGCTATCTCTAGCAGCAACTTTCACCAGTTGTGGCGATGAAGCTATTGATGTAGAAAGCGTCAATAAGCAGACTATCTTCGTCTTCTATCCTTGGACGGGTGGAACCAACACTTCCGGTCTCACAAGTTTTTTGGAAAACAACGTTGACAGTATCTGCGAAGGTATTGTTGCCAAGAAAGGCTTGAATAATTCGCGTGTAATGGTCTTCATGAGCCAGAATTACAGGAAGAGCTATCTTATAGATCTTCAATATGACGGCAATACGAAAACCGTCATTCGCGACACTTTGAAAACATACGATGAAGCCACATATACTACAGCAGAAGGATTTGCAGAGATTCTGAATGAGGTGAAACGCCGTGCTGAAGCCCTGAATTATTCGCTCATCATTGGAGCTCATGGCTGCGGATGGACCTACAACAGCGATTGGGTTAACTATCCTTATATGGCAAGACCTAATGCCGGTTTTGCTCAGAAAGGAAGCACCAGCTACCCTACCGCTACCGGCAATTTCAGCGGAATACAGTATGGTCCCGATCCCAACAAACCTATCACCCGTTTCTTCGGAAGTGTGAGTTTAAAAGAAAACGCTCTCGACATTCCTACCCTTGCCGAAGGCATCAAACTCAGCGGCACCAAGATGCAGTACATCCTCTTCGATGCATGCTATATGGGCAATGTAGAGACTGCATACGAACTGAAAGACGTCACTAATTTCATGATCAGTTCAAGTAGCGAAATAATGGGAGCCGGCGTTCCATACAAAACCACATGGAGTTACCTCAACAGTTCAGCACCCAACTACTCAGGATTTGTCAACGGAGTAGTCAATTTCTACAAGAATAGTAGCGATCCATTCTGCAACATGGCGGCCATCGACTGCAGACAGATGGAAAAGCTAGCCAGTGTGATGAAAGAAATCAATAGCAAATATACTCTCTCATCAACCGTTCCGCTCGATTCCATACAGCCTTTGGATGGTTTCTCTCCCAACCTCTTCTACGACATGAGTGTATACGTAGATAGTCTCGTTCCAAGCGGCTCTCTGAAAGACAAATTTAATTCACAGATGAAACTCACTATCAAAGCTGCTGCTCATACCGAACAGGCTTATACAGCGTTAATGAGTTATAGAGGTGCAACCTTTAAAGTGAAAAATTATTGCGGTCTTTCTATCTCCGACCCTAGCCAGCACAGCGTAGCAATCAAGGGCAGAGAGAAAACCGGTTGGTGGAAAGCTACACACTAATAAGCAATGAAGAGTGAAAGAAACTCCTTATTGGCTTTTAAGAAAAATATTATATAAAAGAATACATGATGGAATATTTTATCATTGAGAATAACGGACAGCAAGCGGGTCCATTCAGTCAGGAGCAACTCGTCCAGAAGGCTATCACACCCGAAACCCTTGTTTGGGCACAAGGCATGAAAGACTGGACTCCTGCTTGGAAAATAGCAGAACTGAAGACAGTTCTAGAAACTGTAGAAGCAATCAAGGCTAATGCTGCCAACAAAGAAGATGCAGAAGAAACATCAGCAGATACAGCCGGCAACAACGGGACAGAAGCAGCAAACTTTCAGGCTGCAAACCAGCAAAGTTTCCAGCAGGCACAGCAGGAGGCTTACCAGCAAGGCTTTCAGCACGGCGCTGCCATGAACCAGGGCTACAGACAGGAACCGGAAAAGAAAA
>ENA-USUA01000956-USUA01000956.1-human-gut-metagenome-genome-assembly--contig:-NODE-956-length-14889-cov-303.408993_pt1 | contig 14889 bp, 11 predicted proteins | sample MGYA00250057_ERZ773390 | MGnify/ENA primary metagenome ERZ773390 (study PRJEB29103, sample SAMN06111941) | human gut metagenome | biome: human gut; feature: ankylosing spondylitis patient; material...
TGATTGAATTGTAATACTTGTGTTGCCATAATTGTAATTTTTAAACATTTCACTCTGCAAAGATACAGATAATTATTGATACTCCAAAGATTTTGAGAAGAATATTTTGATTTCGCAAGAAAAAATGGGGGATAATATAAAAAAGGTGGCGAATCTTTATTTCTTCGCCAGCCATCTGCGCACTGGCAGGTCGTAGAACTTCAGACAGAGCCAGGCGGCTGCTATCGAAACCGCACAGGTGATGAGTGCCTCGGGCCAGGTTTCACCAAGCGTGAAGAGCTGCTTCTCGATGAGCCACGAATAGAAGTAATACATAAACGGATAGTGTACGATATAGAGCGGGAAGGAGATGTCGCCCAGGAAAGTGCAGACGCGGGTACTGAAACGGTCGGTTGTTGTTCCGCTCGCTCCCAGCCATACTATCGCCGGGAAAATCAGAATGATGCACACTGCTTCGAAAACACCATTCAGCATGATGCCATTCTCCATGATGCCATCAACGCTGCCCACACTACTGCCGCCAACCATACTCTCTATATAAGGTACGTGGAAGAGCAGGAGAAGAATGATGGAACTGATCCAGAACGCACCCTTTACCTTGAACTGGATGCGATGGAAAACACGGGACAGCAGCATTCCTATCGTAAACGGGCAGAGCATGCGCAGAAGTCCACCCCAGAAGTTGAGACCATCGAGCGTCCAGCCCACACCAAACATGCCATATCCGCATACATCCGTAGCCGTGAACCAAAGCAGCAGGATGGATAGGATTCCGGCGAGAATAGCCAGAGCCCTGGTGGAGAGCCTCCGAATGAAAAGGGCATAGAGGATGTTGCCGATGTACTCGAAGAAGAGCGACCAGGCGGGGCCGTTGAGCGGAAACATTTCGCCATTGCCTCTTACCTCGTATCCGCCACCTGGCAGGGCGGGAATCATCAGCATGGCGCAGAGCAGGGCTGTCATCATTGCCGGTACCGAAGCCGGTGTGCCGTTCCAGGTTACGGCTCCCTGAAGGATGAACATTACGAGTCCTATCAAGGCACCCATCACTACCATCGGATGCAGGCGGATGAGGCGGCGCTTGAAGAATTTTCCCAGTGTCAATGTCTTTCCCCATCTGTCGTCGTATGCGTAGCCGATGACGAAACCGGAAAGGATGAAGAAGAAGTCAACCGCCAAATAGCCGTGGTTGATTTCCTGGATGATAGCTGAGCCGGATGCAAACTGGTAGCCTTCGAACACATGATACCACACTACGAGCAATGCTGCCACGCCTCGCAATCCGTCGAGTAGGGCATAATGGGATTTGGTATCTGCAAAATGAGTTGCTGATTGTTGTAAGTTAGTCATAAATTATGATTGTTAATATTATTATTAATATGATGATGATGATTTATTTGATTTCTTATTTTCTATATTTGAATCCACTTTTTCAAGTGGATTCATAAATTCTTTCTGCAAAGATACGACGAATATATTGATTTTGCAAGAAAAATGGAGGATAATATAAAAAAGGTGGCGAATATTTTTGTTATCTCTGATCTTTGCAGCATCTGGATTGATTCGCATAATCCTTTAAATTTCAGTGTTCTCTGCCATTTTCTTTCAGATTTTCTTGCGAGTTCCAATCTTTCTTCGTATCTTTGCTGTGTCAGTTATTCATTTTAAAAAGGAGCAATATGATGGTACATCGAGATAAGATATTATGTTTTTTGGTTTTATTCTGCTGCTTCTTTGCACATACTCCTCTGCAAGCCCAGCAGCCACGCAAGAAGGTGGGACTCGTTTTGGGTGGAGGTGGTGCCAAGGGTGCGGCTGAAGTAGGTGTGCTCAAGGTGCTGGAAGAGGCTGATATTCCTGTAGATTATATAGCCGGAACCAGTATCGGTGCCATCGTGGGCGGACTCTATGCCATCGGCTACGATGCTGCTGATATCGACAGCCTCTACCGTAACCAAAACTGGCTTTTCCTTTTGAGCGACCAGGTGAAACGCGAATCGGAGACTTTCCTCTCTAAAGAAGAAAGGGAGAAATATATCGTTCATATTCCTCTTTCCAAAGAGAGGAAGGTTTCGTTGCCTACCGGTTATGTGAAGGGGCAGAATATCTTTAACCTTTTCTCTAAACTTACCGTGGGGTATCATCAGGTGGATGATTTCTCCAACCTACCTATTCCTTACCGTTGCGTGGCGGTAGATTTGGTAGAAGGCAAGGAGGTAGTGTTTTCATCGGGCTCGCTGCCTATGGCGATGCGTGCCAGCATGTCGATACCGGGTGTTTTCGCTCCGGTAGAATGGAAAGGGAAGATGCTGGTGGATGGCGGCGCCTTGAACAATCTGCCGGTTGATGTGGCAAAGGAAATGGGAGCGGATGTGATTATCTGTGTGGATTTGAGTACCGGTTGGAAGAAGAAGGAAGAGCTGAAATCGGCTTCTTCTGTTGTTGAACAGCTCATAAGTATGATGGGGCAGAACAAATACCGGAAGAATATGGCTGAAGCCGATCTTTATATCAATCCTTCTCTGAAAGGTTATTCGGCAGCCAGTTTCCAATCTGAAGCCATTGATACCATGATACAGCGGGGAGAACAGGCTGCCCGTCAGAAATGGGATGAGCTGATGGCTCTGAGAAAGTATATCTATGCTGATGCTTGTGATTCTGTAGCCTCTGATGATACATTACAGGATAAACGCATCAAACTGCAGAAACCTTCTCAGACGGAAGCCTATCATATAGGACGCATCCAGATTGAAGGCATCAGCGGAGAGGAGGAAAAGTGGATTAGAAAGAAAATAGCTCTACGGGAGAATTCGGAAGTCTGTCCTGAGGAGATAGATGGCACACTTGCTATGCTCAGGGGACTGAATATCTTTTCGCGTGTAGAATACAGACAGTCTAACGAGGAACCTTATGACCTGGTATTCATGCTGGAACCCAACGAATCCAGAAAAATCAGTGTAGGTGCACGTTTTGATACACAAGATCTGGCGAGCGTCATCGCTCAGATATCCAACAACCAGCAGTTTTCTACCCGTCATCATTATGCCTTTACAGGACGCATTTCCCGTAATCCATATCTGGAAATGAAATATGCCTATGGCAACCTTTTCGGAGCGAAAATAGGCATATCCTATCGTATGGCTCATTATGATTTCGACCTTTATGCGGACAAGCATAAGTTGGATGCCCTAGAGTTTCTTTCGCATTCTTTCGCTGGATTCTATACCCGTGATATCGGTAATTTCAGATTGAAATCGGGAGTGCAGTTTGATTATTACCATTATCATTCTGATATGTTCGAACGCGACGGAAGCATCCAGTCACGTTCGTCAGACCATTTTCTGAATTACTTTGCATCTGTTGTGATGGATACTTACGACCGCCGTTATTTCCCGACCCGTGGCAGCCGCATTCAGGTTCAGGGCATTCTGCATACGGATAACGGAATACATTATGCAGATGGTAATCCTTTTGGCGAGGCTGCTTTTCAAGGAGAATGTGCCGTACGTCTCAATTCCAGATTCTATCTGCTTCCTAAACTCAAAAGTCGCTTCCTGTTTGGAAGTTCCGTACCAGCCATTTATCAGAATTATGCAGGTGGAGCAGCTGATGGTTACTATCTGCCTTGGCAGGTGGCATGGGAGAGTGCGCAGCATGTCCATCTACTGGAGTGCAATGTGGTGACAGGTCAGCTAGGTTTCCGTTATCGGGTAAAAGGTAAGTTCTACCTTACCGCCTTGGGAGAGTATGGCAAGGAAGCCCGCAAGTTTTCTCATATTCTCATCGGTGATGATTTGTGGGGAGGAGCCTTGCGGGCATCCTATGATTTCGTATTGGGTCCGGTAAGCATCCAGGCTAATTATTCTAGCCTGGGTAAGAATGTTGGCATCTATATCAATGCAGGTTTCATATTCTGATTTCCTTTGATTTATGAAAAATAGATAAAACAAAAACTCACCAACCGCTTTGTAAGGATGAAAAAACAAAGTTGGGTTGGTGAGCGTAATGTACATTACAAAAAAGATTTTTTATATATTAGCAGTATGTCCTTAATGAATCTTATGAAATTATTTTTCCTGATACATCTTCTGTCTGTTCTTGGCAGATGAAAGTCGCTTGACGATGGCTTTCAATCGCAGTCGATACATGAAGCAGGCAAGGAGGCCATATACTCCTACCTGGCACCACAAACCCACATATTCATGATGTATGTCGGTAATGGATGCTCCCGTGCCCATGATGCGCAGGTAGCCGTTCATGCCAAACGTAGAAGGGAAGAGCCATGATACATACTTCCAGAACACAGGAATCTCTGAACCTGGCCACGAAATGCCCGACATGAAAAGCAAGGGCACCGAGAGGAAGACGAACAGCATGATGCAGTCTTCCCTTCTGTAAACCAGCACCGACAGCACCATCGCCATGAAGATGCAGGCAAGGATGTAAGGAATGATGAACCTGAGGAACACGAAATAGTTACCCACATCCGGCAGGCTGAACCATCGGGTTATGGCGGCATAGGCATATATCGCCATCAGCAGGTAGAGGATAAAGTAGAAGATGGCTTTACCCAGAACGATATCCACCGGTCTTCTGTACCACTTGCGCTTGGGCAGCATGCGGGCAAGGCATTTCTCGCGCTGGTTTCCCATCGACATGCCGATGCCCAGAAACAGCGTCTGCTGCAGGATGAGCATCAGCACCGGAGGAATGAGGAAGGCGGCAAAGCCACTCTGCGGGTTGAAGAGACTGATGTAGTCGTACTCTATCGGCATTCGGGCTATCTCTTCATCCTGCCGGGTCATCGTATGCAGATGATCATCCACCTTGATGTCACGGTTCATATCCAGCGAAACATTGTTGGCGGCAAGCAGCAAAGCCTTGTAGTAGAGCAGCGAACTCATGTCGCAATACAGTCCTACGGTGGTCTGTTCGCCTCTCCAAATGTCATGGTTGAAATTCTTAGGGATGCGCACCACGCCATAAATCTTCCTTTCCATCAGCAGCTGGCGGGCTTCGCTCACATTGTTGCAGTGAGCCGCCATGTGGGCTTCGGGCGTGGCATCCATCTTGCGGATGAACTCACGGCTCATGCTGCTGTTGCAGTCATCAATCACGGCAAACGGCACTTCGCGCACCACCTCGTTGGTATAGACGAAGGAGTAGAGCAGCGGATAGCACAGCGGCACGAAGAGGATGAAAATCATAACACCCTTGTCGTGCATGATCTCCTTCAGCTCCGTCATCCAAATCTGTATGATATTTATGATAGATCTTGTCATTATGGTATGTACTTAACTTTGGTGAATAAACTGCGATAGTGGTGCAGCGTAATCAGTGGTAGCAGGGCGAATATCGCCAGTGCCAGCACGCTGTGCCATGCGTATGTGATGCTATACCCGTTGAGTGCCTGATTGACATACAGCAGATAATAGTGGCGCAGAGGAAAGAGAACGCTGAGTTTCTGCAGGATGGGGGCCATCGCTGTTACCGGATAGGTGAAACCTGCCAGCGAGAACGACAGGATGCCCCAGAGCGAGCAGAGACACATGGAGAGTCGCATCTGTCCGCATACGCCGAAGAGGAAGGCTGCAAATCCCTGTGCTCCCAGCACCGTGAGCATGCCCACGCCTATCATTGCCATGATGCCGCTGTTGCACGGATACTGCAGATAGCGGTAGAAATACACGGCATAGAGGATATAGATGAGCCAGAATACCAGGGTCTGCGGCAAGAGCTTTCCCATGAGGGCGGTGAGCGGAGAGTTGCCTGATATTCGATAGAGCACAAGCTGCGTGTTGCGTTTCCATTCCAGTCCGATGGTGTAGGCTGCCGAGAGCATCACCAGGAGGATGAAGATTCCGGGAATGAGCATATTGTTGAGATATACTGCATAGTCAAGGTAGGGGTTGTTGAGCGGATGTGTCTCTATCTTGATGGGTTGTATCACGCCCATCGCCTGTCGTGGGTTCATGCCGTGGGCATAGAGCGATTCTCGGGTCAGGGCTAGACCTGTAAGCTCTGAAGCATAGCGCATGTCGCGCATCAGCAGGTTGCCCGGCACATAATAGCACTCGTTGGTATAGAACGAGATGCGGGGCTGGCGGTTTGCCAGAGCCTTCTCTGTGGTCTTCTTGGGAAGATAGAAGAAGGCATAGATTTCTCCCCGCTGCATGGCTTCTCTTGCCTCGCCGAAGGTAGGATAGTGGCGGATGATCTTCACGCCCTCCATCGACCCGAGTATGCGGGTGATGGTATGGGTGATGTGGGTATCATCTTCATCCACCATCGCTGCTGGCATCTTGGTGGGCAGACCGGCATCCATCAGTGAGGTGAGGAATATGAGGCAGAACAGCGGCGCAATGATCATGCAGAAGAGGAAGAGTGGGCGATGCGAATACATCTTCAGTTCTCTTTTGCCTATCATGGCGAGCCTTCTGATAGTCTTGCTTATGATGTTCATGATGATTGTTGTTTATTTGCTGTTGTTCTTTGGGGCTTCACTGGTGGCAGAGGATGACTTTCTCAATACTGCCGACATGCCCGACATGATGTTGCTTACTGGCTGCAATGGGTGAGCCTGAACCTCGAAGGTCTTCAGGTCGAGATCATCGAGAGCCTTGGTGGCTTTCCATACGGCAAAGGAACCTACGTCTTTCATCAGGGTGATGCGCACAGGGATGGTTTTGTCAACAGCTGGAACATAAACCTCTGCCTGGGTGCCGATGGAATAGCCCTTTAACTTGTCTTCACGGATATTGAAGACAAACCATACATCTTTTACTACTGATACATTCATGATGGGTGCACCGGTGCCTACCAGTTCGCCTACCTCTGGGAATATTTCTGTTACCATTCCGTCGGCAGTGGCTGTCAGTACGGTCTCCTTGATATAGGAATGCACTTCGGCAATGGCTCCTTTGGCACGGTTTGCCTGTGCCTGAGCCATGGCTTTTTCCTCTTTTCGTGCTCCGTTTACCGCCATGTCGTATTTAGCCTTGGCTGCTTTCTCGGTGGCGATGGCTGCATCGTATTGCGCCTTTGCCTCATCGCGTTTCTGCTCTGCCATCACGCCGTTTTCAAAAAGGCGCAGCACACGGTTGTAGGTTTTGTGGGTAACATCTACGGCTGCTATCGATTTTTGCCACATCTCGTATGCAGCCTGGATGTCCTCCTGTCTTGTACCGCTATATACCTTGTCTTCCATAGCCTTGGCTGCATCGTAGGCTGCTGTAGCCTGAGAGAGTTTGGCTTCTACATCCGGAGCTTCGAGTACCACGAGTGTATCTCCCTTGTGAACGAAGTCGCCTTCCTTTACTCTCAGTTCCAATACACGTGAAGGAACCTTGGAAGAGAGGCGATAGTCGGTGGTTTCAGCCTGTCCTTCGAGGGTTTCTTCCTTGGTGGTCTTAAACAGTCCTACCGTGATGACTATGAGGATGACAGCAATGAGCACCAGAGCCATTGCCAAAACACTGGTTATGATTTTATTCTTTTTCATTTCTAAGTATTTTCTGATTAAACATTGATGTTGCTATACATTATTATATATATAGACGGGTATCTATATATGGGTGTCGATGGATCCAACGGCCTTTCTCAGATAGAGGTTGGCAAGACGTACATCCACCTGAGCGTTTACCCATTCCGATTTGGCTTTCAGCCATGCCGTCTGTGCCTCCATCACATTGCTCAGCGTAATCACGCCTTCCTTCATTCCCAGGTTGGCATACCGCAGGTTTTCTTCAGCCTCGTCTACGCTGCGCAGGGTGGTCTGGTATCGCTCCATGCTCTCCTGCAGTTTCTGTCGGCATTGGTTCACCTGCAATTCTATCTTTTCCTTCACCTCTTCGGTTTCATACCGGTGCATCAGGGCTTCTGCCTTGGCACTCTTCACCTTGTAGGATCGGTCGCCCCAGGTGAGGATGGGAACATTCAGCGTGATGCCTACGTTCCACATTCCTTTCATTTTGCGCTCGAAACTGTTGAACACAGAAGGGTTGCTGGCTAGATAGCCTCCCATCAGTGCTACCTTAGGCAAATACTCGGCACGTGCCAACTTGATTTTCTCATCGTAAATCCGGTTCTGGAGTCCCAGAGCCTGCAGTTCCTTGCGGTTGCTTTCTGCCTGCTGCACCAGGTTATCTGACTTTGAACTGAACATATCTACCTGACCCATGATGTTGGCATTCTGATTCTTTTCGTCGATGGCATCCTCCACCTCTACAGGTTCGTTCATGTCGAGTCCGCAGATTCGGCAGAGATTCATTCTGGAGAGTTCGATGCCGTTGTTCACCTGGATGAGCGTTACGCCGGCTTCGTTCACCTTTACCTTCACGCTCAGCAGGTCGGCCTTGGTAGCCATGCCTTCCTTTACAAGTTTTTCTACATCGCCTTCCAACTTGTCAACCAGTGCCTTGTAGCCCTCTGCAAGTTTCTTCTTGCTGTACAGTGCCACCAGGTTCCAGTAGGCTTCATCTACATCTACAATGATGTCCTGCAGTTCCTTGTCATACAGGGTTCCTGCAGCCTCTTCGGCATATTGTGTAATCTTGTTGTAAGCTCTGATTTTGCCACCCATATAGATAGGTTGGGTCAGCGTAACCGCCACTATGCCTGCATTGCGGGTGTCGGTATGCAGGGCATCTACCACACCCTGGCCCACAGAATTGATGGTTGAACTCATAGGAGCCAGGTTAGGAACCATTGCTGAAAGCCCCGTTCCTATATTAGATAAGGTGTGCTTCTGCTCATCGCTCAGCAAGGAAAGCTCGCGGCTTGTGTACATATATGCACCTGTGGCAGAAACCTTTGGCAGGTAGTTGGTGGCGGCAGATTTACGGGTGTAACTGGCTGCTACTTTCTTCTGTCCCGCCATAAGGAGTGATTTGTTGTTGCTGACGGCTCGGGCTCTCAGTGAGTCGAGTGACCAGGAGTTGCCTGCGGCATGTGCATCAATCAGCGCAAGCGACAACAATCCAAGCATTAATACTTTTTTCTTCATTCTTTTTTTCTTTTTTATAATTGACGCGGCAAAATTACTACGTTTAGAACACTTTGTGGTGTTCTAATTATCGGATTCTCCGGTCTTTTAAGTGAGTAGTTATATAAAAGAACAATAATTCTGTTGTTTAAACTACTAAATGTGGCTATTTTTTACTAAATTTGCAGGCAAAAATATTCGCAATATGGCAAATTTTGAAAAAATAGATATAAGGGACATGGAGCAGTTGACAAACGTGGAGTTTGTTGGCTATGCCGATAATGATGTCGTTATCATTGATGACCTGCGCAACTTCTCTAAGTTTCAGGCCATCAAGGTGGATTTCCTGCTGATTATCGTCATCAAGCAGGGACGCGTGGCTATGCGTACGAATAAAGAGGAAGCTACAGCCTCTTCTAATGATATTATCATTTGCCAGCCTAATACCATCATGAACGATTGTCTGTTCAGTATCGACTTCACGGCGAAAGCGGTCTGTCTTTCTTCTCAGATAGCCCGGAGCATGTTGCATATCGGTGATGTGGTAGATATTTCCTTCTACCTGAAGAACAGTCCTATTATTCATATCGATGAAACGAGTATGAAGACTTTCGAGAAATATCATGCTTTGCTGGCTGAGCAGCTGGTTAAAGCGGATTCTAAGTACAAGAGGCAGATTGTGGGCAGCCTGGTTAATTCCTTCCTGTTCTGTCTGTTGAGTATCATAGAACAGGTTTCTCCACAAAGGGAATCTCTCCATATGTCAAGAGGCTGTTTGCTTTTCAAGCAGTTTATCGATCTGTTGACTTCCAATGATGTGAAGCCAAGGAAACTGGAATACTACAGCAAGAAACTTTGCATTACTAGTAAATATCTGTCGGATATCTGCAAGAGTAACAGTGGCAAGACTGCCAATGACTGGATTACGGAATTTACGGTGGAGGACATCAACCGCCTTCTCTCGCATTCCGATATGAGCATCAAGGAAATCTGTGCCTATCTGGAATTTCCTAATCTTTCCTTCTTCGGCAAATACGTGAAGGCCCATCTGGGCTGTTCTCCTACGGAATATAGAAAGTTGAAGGGAAGACATGAGAATGGAGCCGATAGTCTTGATGTTCATTGTAATAACGGGAATTTTTCGTAAAAATGATAATAAGATGCCGTTTCTCTTTGCCGGATGAAAATAAATCCTTACCTTTGCCTAGCATTTGAAAAGAGAAAATATAAAAGAGAGACGAAAATGAAACTGAGATTTTTGAAATTGATGCTGCTGCTCTTCATCCTGCCTTTGCAGATATTGGCGGCAGAACTGGGCGTGGCTGGTAAGCAACTGGCTGCATTGCCTGGAGTAAGTAACGTGGAAACGCTGAAAAGTACGCATTTCCCGGAAAAGTATGTGTTCTTTATCAAGCAACAGCTTGATGCCAAGGATGCATCCAAGGGCTATTTCGAACAGAGGGTGGTGCTCTGCCATAGAGGATTCGACCGTCCTACCGTGCTCGTGACAGAAGGATATAATGCCAACTATGCGCTGCGTGAAGGATATATTGAAGAACTTTCCAAACTCTTCGATACGAATATCATTACCGTAGAGTACCGTTATTTCGACAAGTCGATGCCGAAGCCTTGCAACTGGGATTATCTTACCGTTGAGAATTCGCTCTATGATCTGCATCATGTAAACCAGACCCTGCATGCGATGTACAAGGGAAAATGGATTGCTACCGGCATCAGCAAGGGCGGACAGACTACGATGTTCTACCGTTCTTACTTCCCTGATGATGTAGATATTTCTGTGCCATACGTGGCTCCGCTCAACAAGGGTGTGGAGGATGGACGACATGAGAAGTTCCTGCAATATCAGGTATCAACCAAGGAAAACCGACAGAAGGTGCTCGATTTCCAGTTGCTCCTCTTCAAGCGAAAGGCTGCGTTGCTGCCAATGTTCGAGAAATATTGCAATGATAAGAAATATGTATTCAATGCTCCGCTGGCAGAGATTTTTGATTACTCTGTATTCGAATACGCCTTTGCTTTCTGGCAGTGGGGAGAAGACATCAACAAGATTCCTGCAAGAGAGGCAGATGACAAGACGGTGTTTGATTACTGGATCAACATGTGTGAACCTGACTATTTCACCAACTATAATGCCACAGCCTCGTTTGATGTGCAGGCAGCCCGGGAGTTGGGTTATTACGGCTATTATACCAAACCATTCAAGAAATATCTCAGTATCAGGACAGCTAAGGGCTATCTGAAGAAACTGATGGTTCCAAAGGGGGCAGAAAACGTGAAGTTCTCGCCAGCACTCTATAATCATACGGTAGAGTTCCTGACCAAGAATGATCCGAAGATGGTTTATATTTATGGCGATATCGATCCTTGGGGAGCTTCGGGCATTTATGGCTTGCCTTTCACCAAGAACAAGAAGAACCTGCATGTTTATATGTGTCATGGCGGTTCGCACAAAACTCGCATCTTGTCGTTCCCAGAGCCTACAAGACAGGAAATCATCAGTCTGATAGGTGGTTGGCTGAAGGAATAATGCTTTCATCAACCAACCATGATGGATAAAATGAAAGTTTTTTCAAAAAATATCCATAAAAGTTTGGTGGTTTCAGAAAAATGTATTACCTTTGCACTCGCTTTTGAAAACAAAGCTTTTAGCAGAGGCACCCTTAGCTCAGTTGGTAGAGCAACTGACTCTTAATCAGTGGGTCTAGGGTTCGAATCCCTAAGGGTGTACAAAAAACTCCGAAGAATCAATCTTGGTTCTTCGGAGTTTTTTTTGTAATAATGATTACCATTATACGATAGAGGCGATTTTGTAATTTTGCGCCATCAATCGTTGTATTGTGCAAATACTGACAATTATAGGAAATATTCGCCAACTGCCACAACGAAAATGCGCCAACTGCCACAACGGAAATGCGCCAACTACCACAACGAAAATGCGCCAACTGCCACAACGAAAATGCGCCAACTGCCACAATAGAATAGAAAAGCAACAAAGTTTAACCATTTTATTTGCTTGATATTCAATAAAATATATTATTTTTGCATCAGAAATTAAAAATGAGATTTTATGAAAGAATATAAAGCAAGAATTGCAGATAAAATATTGGCAGAAAAACTGGATGCGATGGGAGCTGTTTTGATAGAAGGTCCTAAGTATTGCGGTAAAACTACTCTAGCCAGCCAACAGGCTAAAAGTATCCTGTCTATGTCTGATCCAGATACTATGGAGCAGAACATAGCTATGGCCAATACCAATATCAAACTGTTGCTTCGGGGTGAAACGCCACGTTTGATAGATGAATGGCAAATAGCACCTAAGTTCTGGGATGCCGTCAGAAATGAAGTGGATAAGCGTGATGATGATGGGCAGTTCATACTGACCGGGTCTGCTGTACCACCTAGTTATGACGAAATCTTTCATACGGGTACGGGGCGTTTTGCCTGGCTCAAACTCAGAACGATGAGTTTGTGGGAATCAGAAGATTCTACAGGAGAGGTGAGCCTTGCCAAATTGTTCGCAACCGACAGGACCGATTGCTTCGTAGAAGGAATCAACCCAATTGACTTGGAGCATCTGGCATATTTGACTTGTCGGGGTGGCTGGCCGAAAGCCTTGGATAAGAAAAGCAAACAGGCAGCTTTACAGCAGGCCATTGAGTATTTTGAGGCAGTAACCAGATTCGATGTATCCCGTGTAGATGGAGTCAATCGTGATAGTGAATTAGCACGGAGGATTATGCGTTCGTATGCGAGAAATCAGGGAAGCCAGGCTACGGCAGGTACCATTTTGGCAGATATTGCCAACAATGAGAGTACTGAGGTTAGCGAGAATACCATCTATTCCTACATCAAGGCTTTGAAGAAGATATTTGTGATAGAGGATTCTACTGCCTGGAACCCGAATATGAGAAGCAAGTCGGCGATACGTACTTCTGATACCAGATATTTTACCGACCCTTCGATAGCAACGGCTGCATTGGGAATGGGACCGGATGACTTGATCAATGATTTGAGTACGTTTGGCTTATTCTTTGAAACCTTGTGTGTTCGTGATTTGAGAGTTTATGCCGATGCATTAGGTGGCTCCGTTTATCATTTTCGTGATAAAAATGGTCTGGAGTGTGATGCTGTGGTTCATCTTCGTAATGGTAAGTATGGATTGATAGAGGTGAAGCTGGGTGGCGACAAACTCATAGAGGAGGGCGCAAGAAACCTGATGACCTTGGAAAGTAAAATCGATACCGATAAGATGAAGTCTCCGTCTTTCAAAATGGTTCTGACCGGTGCAGGTAAATATGCCTACCAGCGTCCGCAGGACGGCGTATATGTTGTGCCGGTAGGGTGCTTGAGAGATTAGGAATCTATTTCTTGTTTCTTTTCTCTATTGGTGGACAGCCTGTGTTTTCATACGGTGTGGCGTCCTTGACACATTAATATATTATATAGGGGCATCTTTGTTTCTTGAATAGAGACAGAGGTGCCCCTATCATATATTAATAAACTTAATAAATTCACTGTCATTATGTCAAGAAACAAGAAAACATCAGAGTCGTTATTTCAGTTCATGAACCTCCTTATTGCCCTGTTGCTGAAAAACGGGCAATACCGCACCTCGCTGCATTACAGAACAACCCTCAACAGCTTTAAGCGATACCGGGACAACAAGGATATCGCGCTGAGAGAGATAGATGCAGAAGAGATGCGCTCCTATGAGGCATACCTGCATCATACAGCGAAGGTATGCAGCAACACCAGTTCCTTCTATCTCCGCATTCTCCGTGCTACCTACAACAAAGCTGTGGCAAAGGGACTTACTCCACAGCAGCATCCCTTTAATGATGTCTATACCGGTATCGCGCAAACCAGTAAGCGAGCCATACCGACAGAGTCCGTCAGCCAAATCAAGCGTTTGCATTCGGTCAAGGAACTCACTCCCAACGAAGAGATGGCAAGAGATACATTCCTGATGAGTTTCTATCTGCGTGGCATCTCTTTTATCGACCTGGCTCACCTCCGCAAATCCGACCTCAAGGATGGTTATCTTCATTACACCCGAAGCAAGACAGGACAGCGCCTTACCATCCGATGGGAGAAGGAGATGCAGGACCTGTTGGAAAAGTATCAGGCGCAGACCATCTCTTCACCTTATCTTTTTCCTTTCCTTGTTAATGATGGGAACAAAAGTCAGGATAAATCGGTTGACAAAATGCAGGAAGAGGTGCGCCTGTATCACAATACGGAAGCGCGTATCTCATACCATCTCAGAAAGTTAGGAGCTAAGATAGGTATCAAGGGCAAACTTACCCTCTATGTCGCCCGCCATTCCTGGGCAACGGCAGCAAGAGACAATCATATCTCTATCTCAGTCATCAGTGAGGCATTGGGGCATCATTCCGAAATCACTACACAGATTTATCTCCGCTCCATCAAAAGCTCAGAAGTGGATGATGCCAATGCCAAAATACTGGCAGTCTTATAACACAAAAAATGTACGAAAAGAGTCGTTTTGTAAAATGAACCAAAATGAACCAATTTTTCTGAATCTTTACATAAGAGACACAGAAAATCACTGCAAAAATACGAAAAATGTTGGAAACAAGCAAATTATGCGTGTTAAAAAATTAATATCATTCTACGAAAATCAACATTTTTTCAGTTTTCGTTTCGTACTCAATCTCCTAAGTCGTTGATTGAAAGAAAGTTTTTCAGTTTTCTGTGTCTCTTATGTAGAGATTCAGAAGAGCGTAGTGAAATAAGAACTTTAAATATGGCTTTCATATAAGCGAAGCGTATGAGAAACAATTTGCTATATACGGGCTTACTTGCATCATGTATGCAGAAGACCGAAAGACATAAAAGTATTGAAGATTAGTGGAAGTTAGTCT
>ENA-USUA01000980-USUA01000980.1-human-gut-metagenome-genome-assembly--contig:-NODE-980-length-14555-cov-3.821591_pt1 | contig 14555 bp, 9 predicted proteins | sample MGYA00250057_ERZ773390 | MGnify/ENA primary metagenome ERZ773390 (study PRJEB29103, sample SAMN06111941) | human gut metagenome | biome: human gut; feature: ankylosing spondylitis patient; material...
CTGTAACACGTCCGGTTATCGAGCCATATCAGTCATAATGGAGAACATGAGTGAAGCGATTATTCGAACGTTACGTAAAGACGATTATCCGGCGCTGATCGACCTGGTGCGCCGCACTTGGTACGCCGAATATGATGAGCGGACCGGCTTGCTGGCAGCCGAGGCCGATTGGGAGAACTGTCTGGCACGTGTGACCACGGCCTTTGTCGCGGAGCTGGAAGATAAACCCGTCGCATTGATTGTGGGGCGTATCGACGAGCTCGACCATCGCAGCCCGCTGAACATGCACCGGCGTCATTCGTTGCGCAAGCTATTGCAACTGGCGTTTGCCCACGACGGCATGGCAGCTGCGAGCGAGATTCTCGGGACTCTTCATGTCGATAGGCAACTGCGTAAGCAGGCGGCGAACATTGGCCATGAGTATTCGGCTGAAGTGGTGCTGTTCGTACTTGATCCGGCGGCGCGCGGTCACGGTCTGGGCCGGCGCATGTTCGAGACGATGATGAGCGCATTCCACGCAGCCGGCATACGTCAATACTTCCTATTCACGGATACCACGTGCGATGTCGGATTCTATGTACATCGCGGCCTGACGCAGGTGTGCGAGCAGTCACTGCCCGCATCCGGGCCGGGAGAAAACCCGTCTTCGTTCTACTTGTACGAGGGGTCGGTGCCCGAGCCGGCGTGATGCGCCCGCCGCCGGGCGAACACTGGTAGGCTTGAGCACAGTCGGCACGTCGGCATACCGTCCAAAGGCCGGCGACGAAGGGATTGACATGGCAATCAGCGCGAAGGAACTACCACTCGGGAAAGTGTTCACCCCGGATTTCCGGTTCACAATCCCCTCATTCCAGCGGGCCTACATATGGAAGGCCGAGAACATCCTGCAACTGGTAAGCGACTTGGACGACGCCTGCAAGTCACCCGGTACCCCGTACTTCCTCGGCTCGCTGATTCTGGTACGCGAGGGCGACAACCGTTATGACGTGATCGACGGGCAGCAGCGGCTGGTATCCCTGTCGATCATCATCGCCGTGCTGCGCGATCTGGAGCGAGACCCGGACCTCATGCGCCAACTCGACGCGCTGCTGGTGGAGCCCGGCGACAAGCTGCGCGGCATCGTCACCGAGCCTCGCCTCACGTTGCGCGAGCGCGACGCGGCGTTCTTCCGCGAACACGTGCAGGAGGACAACCTCGAATCCGTGTTCGACATGAACGACGACGATCTGGCGACCGCTGCGCAACGCAACATCGTCGCCAACATCCGCAAGACGTACGACGAGATCTCCAATTGGTCGGCATCCGAACGCCAGCAATTCGCGCAGTATCTGGTCAACGAGGTGACGCTCGTCATCGTGACCACCGACGATCTCGACGGCGCGCATCGCATCTTCGACGTGATGAACATGCGCGGCCTGCCGCTCACCCCGTCCGACGTGTTCAAGGCGCGCGCCACGGCCAGCCTGTCGACCGCCGAACTTGACGTGTACGCAGCCCGTTGGGATGACATCATTGACCCGATCGGCGACGATCCGCATGACTGTGAGGAATTCTTCGCCTATCTGCATCTCGTGCTCACGCACAAGCCGGCCACCGACAAGCTCATCGAGGATTTCCTGGCCGACGTGCTGCAACCGTACATCGACAAAGGCACGGTGCCCACGTTCATCAACCAGGTGCTGGCACCCTACGCGATGGCGTGGCGGATCATCGCGCGCCCCAGCGATACCGTACTGCCCGCCGAGGTGCGTGGCCGGCTTGAGGGATTGGACGATTACCGCAGCCACGAGTGGAAGCCCGTGGCCATGTGGGCGTTGGTCAATTCGTATCGCGGGCTGGGCGACGCCGATTTGTCGCCGTTCGTGGTTCGTGCCTCACGTATCGCCAGAACCACGGCCACGTTGGAATCGTTGGGCGCCCATGACGAGCGTCGGCTGCTGGAAATTCTGACCGCATTGGAACAGGTGACGGGCATCCGTACGCTGAATCGCACTGGAGCGTTGGAGCGGCGCGGTTATGCGAACGCCGCCATCCGTGATCTTGACAAGGGCTATTTGGTCCAGCGCGTGAACGGGTTGCATGTCTCGGACGGCGACCGTGAAGGCGCATTGGTCCGTTTGCATGGCGAGATGCAGGGTGACGGCGATTTGGTCCGTCTGCTGCTGATTCGCGCCAACGAGCAGAAGGCCGGCATGCAGTTGGATCGACCACGCCGGTTCAGTGCGCTGCCGATTATGCCGTTGGATATCGAACGGTCGAAATCGTTTGCGGACTGGCCGCAGGATCAGCATGATTTCTGGATGTACCGACTCGGCAATATGGCGCTGGTGCAGGGCCCTGAGGATCAGTTGGACAGGTTGAGTGAATATCCGGCACGTCGCGACCGCATGCTGCTGCGCGCGGATTCGCGTCGTTTCCCGCTGACCAATCAGTTGAAGGATTTCGCTGACTGCACACCCGCATTGCTGGAAGCGCGGCAGGAAGAGGCGGTCCGACTCATCGTGGAATACTGGGGCATCCGGTATGACAAGGACGCCCGCGATCTGACCAAGCAGAATGTCGATGAGTTGTCGAAGACTTCTCCACGGCCGTCTCATAGTTCGCGGCGCGTCACGATCCGGCAGGTGATTGACGCGGGTCTTCTGGTGCCGGGCGAACGTCTGGTGTGGGAGCGGCCGCGCAAGGGCGAGCGCTGGTTTGCCACGGTCACCGAAAACGGTCGTCTCCGTCTGGATGACGGCTCCGAATATCCGACTCCGACCGCCGCGGCCCGTGCCGCCGCCGGAGGACGTCGCGGCGGCGGTCTGGACGTGTGGAAGCGCACGCGTAACGGCCAGAAGCTCAGTGACATCTGGAAGCAGTTCCGTCTGCAGGCGCAGTAGCCGGCACATCATTGGTGGCTCCCCTCCGTGAGGGGAGCCACACGCTTGTCTATGCCAGCGCCGCCACGATTTCAGCCGGCGTTTTGCAATATTCGGGAAAATGCTTGGCTAGTTTTTTGTCATACGTCACCACATAGGTGGCCCCGGATTGTTGTGCGGCGGCGATAATAAGGTCATCCTCGAAATCGTTATGCGCGTGCCGCAACGACTGCGCCAATTCACATTCCTCCGCGCCAATCGGCACGATTGTCATGAGCTCCTTGAGTTTGCTGATTCCCGACCATGCCACCTCCGGCAATATCAGCTTGGCGGTGGTCGCAACGACCATGGATTCGTCATTCATGAATCGTTCTTTGAATCGTTCCGGGGTGATGTAGAACACGTCCTTCAGCGACAGTGACGCACAGGACAGCTTTACCTCCCGCTCGACGCATCGCTCGAACAGTTTCATGACATCCTTGATGAACCGAGGCGTACAGAGCATGTAATAAATAAGGATATTGGTGTCGCACAAGATCGACACCTGCTTTGACTGCCTCATGACAGACTCCGCTCCTTCTCCAAATAACGCGCATAGTCCGACTGATGCCTGTATTCCTTCAGCCGTTCGTCAGCTATCTCATCGCGGAACTGCTTGTAGGTAAGGCCTTCCATGAGGTCGGTGTCTTCTGAGATCAGTCCGGCCTTGACCAGTTCCTTGTGCACGTATCCGGCACCTTCTCGAATCAGTTTCAGCTTGCGCTGCTTTTCCTCCTCGCGGGCCTGCTCTTCGGCGGTCGTTTCCAAGGCCGGCACTTCCTTGCGGTCGGCGATGTACAACCACAGCGACCGGATTACGTCACTCACCGATACGCCTTTGCCCTTGAGGACTTCTTCGACCTCGTTCTTCAGTTTCGCATCAATGCGAACGTTCATTTGGACCATGGTCATGGCAACCTCCATTCCAAAGATGCTATACAGTATAGCATACTGACGTGCATGAAAAAGGCCGGCATCCGTTGGTGGATACCGACCTTTACTCCCCCCCAGTCAGCTTCGCTGACAGCTCCCCTCAGAGAGGGGAGCCAGAATAAGTCACTTCATGAGGTTGCGCAGCACGTACTGGAGGATGCCGCCGTTACGGTAGTAGTCGGCCTCACCGGGCGTGTCGATGCGGACCACCGCGTCGAACTCGGTCTTGGAGCCGTCCTCGTGGGTGGCGGTGACGTGGACCGTCTTGGGGGTCACGCCCTCGTTGAGCTTCTCGACGCCGGCGATATCGTAGGTCTCGGTGCCGTTGAGGCCCAGGGACTCATAGGATTCGCCTGCCGGGAACTGCAACGGCAGCACGCCCATGCCAATCAGGTTGGAGCGATGGATGCGCTCGAAGCTTTCGGTGATCACGGCCTTGACGCCGAGCATCACCGTGCCCTTGGCAGCCCAGTCGCGCGAGGAGCCGGTGCCGTATTCCTTGCCGGCGAGCACCACGAGCGGCACCTTGTTGTCGATGTAGTCGCGGGAGGCTTCGAAGATCGTGGTCGGCTTCTTGGCGAGGAAGTCGTAGGTGAAGCCGCCGGGCGTCACCTCCTCGCCCACGGAGGCGAGCAGCTGGTTGCGAAGGCGGATGTTGCCGAACGTACCACGCACCATGATCTCGTGGTTGCCTCGGCGAGAACCGTAGGAGTTGAAGTTCTTCGGCTCCACGCCGCGCTCGGTCAGGTACTTGCCGGCCGGTCCGGAGGCCTTGAACGCGCCTGCCGGGGAGATGTGGTCGGTGGTGACCGAGTCGCCCAGGAGGGCCAGCACGCGGGCGCCGTGGATGTCGGCGACCGGGTCCGGCGTGGCCTTCATGCCGTCGAAGAAGGTCTGCTTGCGCACGTAGGTGGACTTGTCGTTCCACGCGAACAGCTCGCCTTCCGGCACGTCGAGGCCCTTCCAGCGGTGGTCGCCGTCGAACACGGAGGCGTAGTCTTTGAGGAACATCTCGCGGCTCACAGTGCCGTCGACCACGGCGGCGACCTCGGAGTTGGTGGGCCAGATATCCTTCAAGTACACGTCATTGCCGTCCGCGTCGGTGCCGAGCGGTTGGGTTTCGAAGTCGAAGTCCATCGTGCCGGCGAGCGCGTAGGCGATGACCAGCGGCGGGGAGGCCAGATAGTTCATCTTGACGTCCGGGCTGATGCGGCCTTCGAAGTTGCGGTTGCCGGAGAGCACGGCGGTGACGGTCAGGTCGTTGGCGTTGATCGCCTCGGAGATCTCGGGCAGCAGCGGGCCGGAGTTGCCGATGCAGGTGGCGCAGCCGAAGCCGACGAGCTGGTAGCCGAGCGCGTCGAGGTCGTCCTGCAGACCGGCGGCCTTCAGATAGTCGGCCACGACCTGCGAGCCGGGGGCCAGCGAGGTCTTGACCCAAGGCTTGGGCTTAAGGCCCTTGGCATGTGCGTTGCGGGCGATCAGGCCGGCGGCGATCATCACGGACGGGTTGGAGGTGTTGGTGCATGAGGTGATCGAGGCGATGGCCACGTCGCCGTTTTCGATGTCGAAATCGCCGCGGAAGTCGGTGGACACGGCCACCGGATCCTTGACGGTTTTCTCGGTCTCGTAGGCGGGAGCGGTCTTCTCGAACATCTCCTTGGCTTCGGAGAGCAGAATGCGGTCCTGCGGGCGCTTCGGGCCAGCGATGGACGGCACCACGGTACCGAGGTCGAGTTCCTCGTATTCGGAGTACTGCGGTTCCACGTAATCCGGGTCGGAGGCGTCGCCCCACAGCTTGTTGGCCTTGGCGTAGGCTTCGACCAACGCGACCTGTTCTTCGGAGCGGCCGGTCAGGCGCAGGTAGTCGAGCGTGACGTTGTCAATCGGGAAGATGCCGCAGGTGGAGCCGAACTCGGGGCCCATGTTGCCGATGGTGGCGCGGTTGGCCAGCGGCACGGAGGCGATGCCTTCGCCGTAGAATTCCACGAACTTGCCGACCACGCCGTGCTTGCGGAGCATGTCGGTGATGGTCAGGACCACATCGGTGGCGGTAACGCCCTCCGGGATGGAGCCGGTGAGCTTGAAACCGACCACGCGCGGCACGAGCATGGAGATCGGCTGGCCGAGCATGGCGGCCTCGGCCTCGATGCCGCCGACGCCCCAGCCGAGCACGCCCAGACCGTTTTCGGTGGTGGTGTGCGAGTCGGTGCCCACGCAGGAGTCGAGGTAGGCGAGCGTGTTGCCGTTGGCCTCGGCCTTGCTCATGACCACCTTGGCCAAGTATTCGATGTTGACCTGGTGGATAATGCCGGTTCCCGGCGGCACCACGCGGAAGTTCTTGAATGCCTGCTGACCCCAGCGCAGGAACTGGTAGCGTTCACCGTTGCGCTGGTATTCGATGTCCATGTTTTGCTGGACCGCGTCGGCGATGCCGTACTTGTCGATCTGCACAGAGTGGTCGATGACCATATCGGACTGGACCTGCGGGTTGATGACCTCCGGGTCGCCGCCGAGGTCCTTGACCGCGTCACGCATGGTGGCGAGGTCCACGATGCAGGGCACGCCGGTGAAGTCCTGCATGATCACGCGGGACGGCGTGAACTGGATTTCGTGGCTGGGTTCGGCGTTCGGATCCCAGTCGAGCAGGGTCTTGACGTGCTCGTCGGTGATGTTGGCACCGTCGATGTTGCGTACCAGATTCTCGACCAGTACCTTCAGCGAGTACGGCAGATGATCGATGCCGTCGAGATTGGCGATGTTGTAGTAATCGAAGTCCTTGCCGGCTGCCTTGAGGGTAGCCAGCTGGTCGTCGCGTAAGGACATGCTTCCTCCGAAATCATGAATCGGCTTATGATGCCGTTGATTATCCGATACAAATGGTACGGGTACGTTACTTTGGCTCTGGCGTGTCGGCTTGAAGTGTGAGACAATTCGCCGCTATTAGATATTGAAACCGTGCTGGCGCAGTAGATTGCCGAATATTCTGCCGACCAGCGGAGCCAGCCATAGACAGATCACGAAAATCATGGCCGCGCCGCCCAACGCAATCAGCGTGGCCACCAACGCAGTGCCGGTAGGCAGAATCAGCGCGAAGAAGTTCGCCACGAACGGGATGAACGCGCCGATGATGCCGGCCGCCGCGAACCCCGCGACCAGCGCACCTCGCCAGCTGTTGAGCGGCCTCGCCACACGGGCCAGCACAAACACGCCCATCAAAAACAGAATAATGGCGCTGGTGGCGCGCAAAGCCGACAGATCGGCGTCATTGTTCACCACATCCCAGCCCATGACGTTCGGCAGGGTCCATGAAGCCAGCAACACCGACAGCGCGGTGGCGATGCCGCCCGGCAGCGCGAACGTGACCACGCGCTTGAGGAATCCCGGAATATAGCGGCGCGTGTTCGGCGCGAGCGCCAGAATGAACGCGGGCATGCCGATGGTGAGAGCGCCGATATACGTGATATGGCGCGGCAGGTATGGGTATGGGATTTGCGTCAGCACTACGCCGAGCGAGATCAGCGCGGAGTACACGGTTTTGACGAGGAACAGGCTGGCCACGCGCTCCATATTGGCCATGACCTGACGGCCTCGCGCCACGACGTCCGGCAGGTGCGAGAACTTCGAATCCACCAGCACCACCTGGGCCACGGCCTTGGTGGCGGGTGCCGCATTGCCCATGGCGATGCCAAGGTCCGCCTCCTTGATGGCGAGCGCGTCGTTGACGCCGTCGCCGGTCATGGCCACCACGTGGTTCTGCGTGTGCAGCGCTTGCACTATGGCCTTCTTCTGGTCGGGCAGCACGCGGCCGAGCACATCGACGTTTTCGAGCACGCGGGCAAGTTCGTTCACGTCCTCAGGCAGTTCGCGCGCGTCCATCGCCACCGGCTCATGGTCGCCGGTGAGTTTCACTCTGCGGGCGATGGCACCCACGGTCACTGGATTGTCGCCGGAAATCACACGACAGCGCACACCCTGCTCACGGAACCAAGCGAGCGTCCGCTCGGCGTCCTCGCGAATCTTCTCAGAGCACAACACCAACGCCATCGGCTCAGCCTTGGGGTCGAGCTGCGGGTCGTCAGATACATTGGCTCCCTCAACTGCTCCCCTCAGTCGCTTCTGGCGACAGCTCCCCTCGGAGAGGGGAGCTGTAGACCGCGCAACCAGCAACACACGGTTGCCGTCATTGGCATACTCGTTAACCTGCTGCAACACCGACGAATAGTCACCCTCAAGCGCAGAAATAATAACCTCCGGCGCTCCCATGTACCAGGTCTCGCCGGATTTACGCACCGCACTCCATTTGCGCGCCGAAGAGAACGGGATACGAGACTCAACCGCACCTGCCCCATATCCTTGGGCCTTAAGCCCGGCGAGTACGGCTTGGCCGGTGCCGTTGGGCTGCTCTTCGTTGCAGCAGTCGTAGAGAGACTGCGTGGCTGCCTGTTCCGCAGTCGCATTGGCGGAGCCGAGCATCACGAGCCGGTTGAAGGCGATGCCGCCATCGGTGATCGTGCCGGTTTTATCGAGGTTCAGCGCGTCCACGCGAGCCAGTGTCTCCACGGATTCAAGCTCCTGCACCAGCGTATTGTGACGGGCGAGACGCATGGCGGCCACCGCGAAGTTCAGCGAAGTCAGCAGCACCAAGCCTTCGGGAATCATGCCTACTACGCCGGCGACCGCGGAAACCACGGCTTGCCGCCATTCGCCGGTGGAGAGTGCCGTGCCCCAACCGCCGACCGTATGAATCTGCGAAAGAATCAGCAGAATGCACAGCGGTACCACGAGGAAGGTCATGAATTTCAGAATCGTGTTGATGCCCTTGTTCAGGTCGGACACGGTTTTCTTGTATACCTTGGCCTGCGCGGTGAGCGTGGCGGCGTAGGAATGGCTGCCGACCGCATTGACCTTGACCAATGCCATGCCGGAGACCGCGGTGGCGCCGGAATACACCTGCTCCCCCACCTTGTGGCGCACGGTGCGAGATTCGCCGGTGAGCATGGATTCGTCGAGTTCCAGTCCCCAGGTCTGGATGATCTGCCCGTCGGCCGGCACCTGTTCGCCGGCACGGATCCACAGCAGGTCGTCGAGCACGATCTCGTTGTGGGGCACCTCCACGTCCCTGCCGTCACGATGCACGAGGAATTCGGAGGCCACAAGGATGGAAAGCTTATCCAACGTGCGCTTGGCCCTGAGTTCGGTGACGATGCCGATGCCCGTGTTGATGATGATGACGAAACCGAACACCGCGTCCCTCCAGGAACCGGTGATCAGCACCAGTACCATCGCGGCGAAGATGATGCCGTTGAACAGCGTGAACACGTTGGCTCGCACGATATCTTGAACCGAACGCGAGGTGGATGTTTTCACCGCATTCGATTGGCCACTTTCGATACGTTGCACCACTTCTTTGGAGGTAAGACCGGTTGCTCCGATCTCAGGCATTTCCACGGCTGTTGTTGCACTCATATTCTCCAGCCTACCGCGTCTTGTTTCGCAATCCGCTAAGGCTCAGGGATGATTCAGGGTGCTTTCTCAGCTTCAAGGGCCTGATTCGGCTCAGGAAACGGTGACTTTGATCTCGCGTTCGTGGGGTTCGTCGCGCGTGATGGTGAGCACGGCGTCAGTAATAGTCATTGGCTTGGTATCGGCAGTGTCGCCAGAATCGGCACTGTTGGTGTTGAGGTGAAGGATGACGGCGTACAGCAGTTCATCTTCGGGCGCATGCTTTGGATCAATGAGAGCGACTGGAATACCGGCTTCACGCGCATTGGTCAACGTCTGGTTCCAGCTCTCCCGGTTGGCGTCGGTAACGTCGATGCCGCTGATAACCACGATTTTGACCGCGCGAGCTACGAAATCGGCAACACCCTGCTGTGCGGTGGCCGCATTCTTGTCGACGCCAGTACGAGCATCCATACTATCGGCACCGTTTTCGCTGGTAGTGCCGGCGTCAGAAGATTCGGTTTCACCGGATACACCATCAGTTGCGTTTGCCGAGCTTGCGGATGTTTCGAGCGAGGCATAGTAGACATTGAGTTTGTCATCAGACAGCGCATTGATGACGAACTCGTCTGCGGCGGTATCAGTCGAGCCCACAAAGCCGACTGTGACATCCGTGGGATGTGTGGAATCGTGGGCGACTTCCGGCATGCTGTCTTGGGTATCGCCGACCGCCCTACCGGCCGGCGTGCAGGCGGCCAGGGACAACACAGCCGCCATGCAGGCCAGCAATCCGAGAATTCGTCGTGTCATATGCTCACCTGTCAGCGGGTAAACAGGGCCACCGTCTCAACATGGTGGGTCATCGGGTAGATGTCGAAGGCACGGATGTCTTTGAGCTCGTAGCCTTCGCCGATGAGTGTCGCGGTGTCGCGTGCGAGGCTGGTGGGATCACAGGCGATGTAGACCACGCTGGATGCGCCGGCCGCGGCAATCTGGCAGCAGACCTTGGCACGAGCACCGGCACGCGGCGGATCAAGCACTACGACATTCGGCTTGGCCAGATGCGCCGGCACATGGTCCAGCGTGCGCGAGACGTCACCCGCGCGGGCGTCCACGTCGTTCAGGTTCATGGCGCGCAGATTGCGCTGGGCGTTCTTGACGGCCACACGCGCGCCTTCAACGCTGAGCATGCGGGTGCGTTCACCGGTCATTGTGGCCAGCGGCAGGGTGAACAGGCCGGAACCGGAATACAGATCCCAGATTACGGCGTCCGCCGCTGACTGCAGCTGCCCGTTGACCAGATTGATCACGTGCGTACCAAGGGCAATCGGCGCTTGGCGATGCACTTGCCAGAACCCGTTGGCGTCAACCTGATAGTCGAAGGTCGTGCCGTTGATGGTCACCTGTTCGGTGAGCAGCTGGGAGCCGGCGCGCAGTTCGCCGTCCACAAGTACGGCGTAATTGTCGTCTGCTGCCGCGGTATCGACGATCTCGCCGCGCGGTTCGGGCACGGAAAGACGAATCTGGGAGCCGGGTTCAAAGCCGCCTTCCCACACGTGTTCGCGCTTGGCGACGTCCAGCAGCGTACGCGTGGCAAGCGGCATGGTGTCGATGGCCACGCGGTTGTGTGTGCCGCGCCGGCGCATGGATGGCATGCCGTTGTCGTCGGCAATCATTTCGATGCGGGTACGCCAATTGAGGCCGCCGGCTGCCTTGTCGCCGGGCATGCGCTCGATGGGAACGGCCACGTCGATATGGCCGAGTCGGCTCATCTGTTCGGAGACGGTGATGGCCTTCCACTTGAGCTGGCCGGGCAAAGAGACGTGCACGAGATCCGCGCCGCCCACTCCCCCGCCCATCGCCAAGGGACCGGCAAGTGGCCATGCCGGGGTGACTCGGTCTTCGGACGGCTCGAGAACCTCGACGACTTCGCCGGTCCAGAACCGGTCGTCCCGGTCGTGGGGCTCGTCAAGTTCGACTCGCACGAGTTCGTCGGGCAAGGCGAAGCGGACGAACACCACACGACCGTCGATATGGGCCACGCAGCGGCCTTGGTCGGCGTATCGTTCGATACGAACTTCAGCTTGCATCATCGTCCTTTCCGGTTGCGCTCGGTTCGAGTTCGGCATCAACAGCGACTTCAGTCTGTGTCTTCTTAGCCGCGACCTTATGCCGGTGCATCGGCGTGGCGATAATGAGGTAACTCACCCAAATCGCCAATGCCCAGAACGGAATGCCCATGAGCAGGCGGGTCACGCCGAGTGCAGCCACATGGTTGGTCAGATACAGCGGCACCTGCACCACCAGCCGCAGCAGGAACAGACCGACCCAAAGGCCGGTGACAATCATATAGGCGCGTTTCAGGGCCTTGTCGTCCATCCAGTCATGGAACCATGCCTTGAAATGCTCGGTGGGCAGGCTACGGATGAATTCGACGACCAAACCCAGTCCGGGCACGCGCGCGATCAGCGACACGGCAAGCAACGCGGCATAGCCGGCATTGGTAATGAATCCGAAGATGTAGTAATTGCGGGCCTCATGAGTCTGCCATGCCCAAATCAGGCAGATGCCTACCGCCACCAGACCAGAGACCGCGCCCATTACCGACTGGCGCTGAATCAGTCGCACAATAACCTGCAATACCGCCAACACGGCCGAAACCGCAATGGTGAGATTCAGATTGCTCGTGGCCACGAACAGTACGACGAACACCACGCCAGGCAGCATGGATTCGATGACGCCACGCGGGCCACCGATGGCGTCGATGACGGAGAAGTCCTCGCCGTCATTGCCGGCGTCGGCTAGAGCGGACAGGCCGGTGCGTTTGTTGTCTGCCAAGTCTCTTCCTATAAATCAGCGAACTTCGGAGAACATCGGGCCGCGAGACAGCGTGGTCTTCACTTCGGTCTGCTGGTCCTGGCTCAACGGGCCCTTCGGCTTGTTGTCCGGAATGTCCTTGAAGTGTTCCTTGCCGTTCGCCTCGCCGGCTTCGGCCGCGGCCTTGGCGGCCTTACGCTCAGCGGGGGCGACCGGCGGATGCATCGGGATCAGATCGCGCGGCGCCAAAGGCTCCTCGCCACGCTCGACGACGATGCCGGCGAAGAACTTGTTCAGCGCCTCGGTCTCCGGGCTGTCCGGATCGATAGCAGCCTTGCCGGAGAAGATGCCACGCAGCATCCAGCGCGGGCCGTCCACACCAACGATGCGCGTGTTCACGGTCTTGCCGCCCTTGACATTGACCGGCAGCTTCAGTTCGGTGCCGAACACACCGTCCACTTCAGAAGCGGCCTTGTTGGCTTCAAGCAGGTCACCGCGAACGTCATCCCACAGTCCCAGGGTCTTGGGTGCGGCAAAGGCTTCGATCTCCAGGCTGGAGGAGCCGAAGGTGATGGTGGAACCAAGCACTTGCTGGGTGGCGCGGTTGGCCTTGATACGCAGTTGGATGCCCCGGAGGAAGGGCAGGTAGTAGGCGCCCAGATCCAGATAATCGTCATAATCGGGCACGTCCTCATCATTGACGTCCCACGGGCCTCGCTCTTCTCCGCGGCCCTGGTATTCGCTGGCCGGTTCGGCGAGCACGGTCTCCGCGCTCTCGGCCTTTGCGGCAGCGTTCGCTTCTGCGGCAGCCACCTTGTCTTCATCGACAGGCTCAACGGCCGGCTCGGCTTCCTTCTTGCTCTTCTTCTTGCCGAATCCGAACAGTCCCATAATTCCTCGTTTCATGTAACGGTTGCAACCTTGCTAACACTAGCACTCAGGCTTAGAGAAAGCTGAGCATCGCGGCCGCCGATGTCCGGTTCGATTCGTAGGGAGGCCAAAATAGTATGGCCGCATGACCATCACCATTACCACGTCTAACGTCAACGGCATTCGTGCGGCCAAGCGCAAGGGCATCGAGGATTGGGCCGGCAAGCATGCGCCGGATGTCTGGTGCATACAGGAGGTTCGCGCGCCTCAGGACGATGTCGATTCTATTTTCGATGAATTTGGTTTCGAATACGCCACCGCCGGCAAGATCGAGGCACCGGCCAACCTCCATGCCATGAACGAGGTCTGCCGGGTGAAAGGCCGCGCGGGAGTCGGACTGCTCACCGACTTGGAAGTGCTTGACAAGCGATATGGGCTGCCAGGTCTGAGCGAGGATGTGGATTCAGGGCGTTGGATCGAAACCGATGTCAAAACGCCTGAGGGCTACGCGATCACCGTGGCATCCGTATATGTGCATGCTGGCAACACCGATTATCCGACCAAAATGGAACAGAAGTACCGTTTTCTGGACACGATGCTGAAGCGCATGGGCGCGTTGCGGGACGAGGCTGCGCATGGCGGCAAACAGGCCGTGCTCTGCGGCGATTTCAACATCGCGCACACGCCGCTTGATATCAAGAACGCCAAGGCCAATGAGAAGCACGCCGGATTTCTGCCCGAAGAACGTGCCTACGTGGACAAATGGCTGGACGAATACGAGTTCGTGGATGTGATGCGTTCGTTGGCCGGCGACATTCAGGGGCCATACACCTGGTGGAGCCAGCGAGGGCGCGCTTTCGACAACAATGTCGGCTGGAGAATCGACTACCAGTTCGCCACGCCCGAGTTGGCGGAGACCGCACGCGGATTCGTCATCGACAAGGCTCCCACGTATGACAAACGCTGGTCCGATCACGCCCCACTCACGATCACATACGAGGTATGACGTATTCCGTGGGACAACATCCGAAAATCGACGATTTTCGCGGGCCGTCCCACACCCCACAGCATGAGTAATTATCGACCACACTAAGAATGGCGTAATTCCGGACTTCGTGAGAAATCTGCTGTGGGACAACATTCATGTCCATCGATTGATGTTGATGTTGTCCCACAATTTGTGGGACAACATCGGGAAAACACCAATTTTTGCCTTTCGTCCCACGCGAACCATCATGCAAACCTGCGCATACGAATATTGGGTTCTTTCCACGGATGGAAAGAACCCAATACAATGCGCCCAAACGCAGATTATCAGTCCAGACCGAGTTGGAGCTTGCCGCCGGGGATGGCGTCGAGCAGGTCTCGGGTGTACTGCTTCTGCGGGTGGTCGAAGACCTCGTCGGTGGTGGCGTGCTCCACGAGCTTGCCGTGCTGCATCACCACAACCTCGTCGGCGATCTGACGAACCACGGCCAGATCGTGGGTGATGAACAGGTAGCTCAGGCCCTTTTCGGCCTGCAGATCGTTGAGCAGGCGCAACACCTGGTCCTGCACCAGCACGTCCAAAGCGGACACGGCCTCATCGCACAC
>ENA-USUA01000982-USUA01000982.1-human-gut-metagenome-genome-assembly--contig:-NODE-982-length-14538-cov-27.689855_pt1 | contig 14538 bp, 10 predicted proteins | sample MGYA00250057_ERZ773390 | MGnify/ENA primary metagenome ERZ773390 (study PRJEB29103, sample SAMN06111941) | human gut metagenome | biome: human gut; feature: ankylosing spondylitis patient; material...
TTGCGAAGCAATGACGGAGAGGGCTAGGACGCTGACAATAAGGAGAGGAGACACACTATGCGAATCACGGAATTGTTTACGGTACAGTCCATCGCGCTGGACGAAGCCCAGCAGGACCGCAGCCAGATCATCGACCGTCTGGTGGAGCTGCAGGCGACCCACGGCAGCATCAGAGACAAGGAAGCCTACAAAAAGGGCCTGTATGAGCGCGAGGACGAAGGCTCGACCTATGTGGATAACGGCATCACCGTCCCCCACGCCAAGTGCGACTGCGTGACCCGGCCCAGTCTGGCGGCCCTCCGCCTCAAGACCCCGGTGCAGTACAATGCCGAGGACGACGGCAAGACCGATCTGCTGTTTGCCATCGCAGCCCCCAAGAACGGCAGCCTCCACGTGGATATGCTGGCCCGTATGATGCAGATGCTCATGAACGAGGACTTCGTGGAGAAGCTGCGCACCGCCAAGACCCCGGAAGACTTCCTCGCCGCCATCGATGCGCAGGAAGAAGCCCAGTTCGGCGACGAGAGCTTCACCGACCAGGAGATCGAGCAGGCGGGCTGCCGTGTGCTGGCCGTCACCGCCTGTGTCAACGGCATCGCCCACACCTACATGGCCGCTGAAGCCCTGAACAAGGCCGGTGCCAGGATGGGCGTGACCATCAAAGTCGAGACCAACGGCTCCGACGGCGCAAAGAACATCCTGACGAAAGACGAGATCGCCAACTGCGACGGCATCATCGTGGCGGCGGAGAAGAAGATCGAGACGGCCCGCTTCGACGGCAAGCCGGTCCTCTTCACCCGCGTGGACGACGGCATCCACAAGCCCGAAGAGCTCATCCATAAGATAACCTCCGGCGAGGTGCCGGAGTTCCACGCTAAGGGCGGCGCACAGGCCGCGGAGGACGCTTCTGCCTCCGACAGCTTTGGCCGCAGCCTCTACAAGAACCTGATGAACGGCGTCTCCCACATGCTGCCCTTCGTGGTGGGCGGCGGCATCATGATAGCGCTGGCCTTCCTGCTGGACGATTACAGCATCGACCCCTCCAACTTCGGCATGAACACCCCGCTGGCCGCCTTCTTCAAGACGGTGGGCTCTGCGGCCTTCAGCTATATGCTCCCCATCCTGGCGGGCTTCATCGCCATGTCCATCGCAGACCGTCCGGGTCTGGCCGTCGGCTTTGCAGGCGGCGTGCTGGCCATGAACGGCACCAACTTCGCCGGTATCGCCGCCGGTGAGACCACCGGCATCTCCGGCGGCTTCCTGGCCGCTCTGCTGGCCGGTTTCGTGGCCGGTTATGTGGTGGAGTTCCTCAAGAAAATCACCGAAAAGCTCCCCGCCAGCCTGAACGGCATCCGTCCCATGCTCATCTACCCGCTGGGCGGCATCCTCATCGTGGGCGCGGTCATGTGCGGTATCAACCCCATCATGGGAATGATCAACACTGCCATGACCAACTGGCTGAACGCCATGGGCGGTACCTCCAAGGTCCTGCTGGGCGCTATCGTGGCCGGCATGATGAGCATCGACATGGGCGGCCCCTTCAACAAGGCGGCTTACGTCTTCGGCACCGCAGCCCTCGCCTCCGGCAACTATGAGGTCATGGCTGCCGTCATGGTGGGCGGCATGGTGCCTCCCATCGCCATTGCCCTCTCCACCACCTTCTGCCCCAGGAAGTGGACTCCCGACGAGCGCCGCAACGGCATCGTCAACTACATCATGGGCCTCTGCTTCGTCACCGAGGGCGCTATCCCTTACGCTGCCGCTGACCCGCTGCGCGTCCTGCCCAGCTGTGTCATCGGTGCAGCCCTCTCCGGTGCGCTGTCCATGACCTTCGGCTGCGCTCTCCGCGCCCCTCACGGCGGCATCTTCGTCTTCCCGGTCGTTGACCATGCCGTGATGTACTGTGTGGCTCTGGCGGTCGGCAGCGTCGTGGGTGCGGTCATCCTGAGCCTGCTCAAGAAGACCCGCACCGAAGAATGATCAGGCTATCCTCCTCCTTTTCAAGTATAAACAGCCAAAGGCCCCCATCCGGCAGATACCGGATGGGGGCCTTTGGCGTGTAAGATACCGTTAAAAGGTTCTCCCAAGGGGAGAGCCTTGGCGGAGCCATAAAAACCTGTATAAAACACAAAAACCCGCCTGGCAGCGGGTTTTTGTGTATAGAGGGGTGGGAAAGTATATAAAGTGGTGAATCGCGTGATCAGTCGGCAGCATATCGTACCCGAACACCGGGATCCCCGGCGGTACATCAAAACTTCAGTGACGCTGCCTTGCAGTATGTATTATACCCGAATTTATTTTCTTGTCAAATGCAAAAATTTGGTTTCGCTTTAATTTAGCACTTTACTTTTTGACAAAAACTTTATATAATTAAAGACGGCAAAACGAAAACTGATTTTTGCACAGTTTGTACTATTGCTACAACAATAAAACTTTATTTTCAGAAAATTTTATGTAATGTAACATATTTTAAAAGGAGTACTTTTCCTATGGACGATTTGGACCGCAAGATTCTCGCCCTCCTCGCAAAGAACGCCCGTATGCCGGTGAAGGAGATCGCCGAAAAAGTGGCGCTGACCAGTCCCGCTGTCTCCAGCCGAATCCACAAGCTGGAAACGGACGGCATCATCAGCGGCTATACCGTGATGCTCAACCGCCCGTCCGACCGGGTCTATGTGGACGCTCTCATCAGCCTCTCGGTGGCCCCGTCCCAGCGGGACGAGCTGGTGGAGCTGATGAAGAACAGCAAAGAGGTGCTGCAGTGCTACCATGTCACGGGCGCTTACACCTTCCTCATCAAGGTGAGCTGCGGCAGTATGCCCCAGCTGGAGCATCTTATCTTACAGTTCCAGAAGCTGGGTACCACCAGCACCCAGATCATCCTCTCGACGCCCGTCAATCACGGTGACCTTGAGGCCATGATGCTGTAAGCGTTCATAGAACTGTTACACTTGTGGGTGCAATTTTCGCCCGCCGTGGGTCGTTTACCGAATAGCAGGGATAAAACATCAAATACTATCACTGCACACCGAAAACCTCACCCTGCGAACGAAAGGATAAATTGAATATGAAACGTATCATTGCTTGTCTGATGGCCGGCGTCATGCTGCTGGCTCTGGTGGGCTGCGGCGGGTCGGGCAGCTCCGGCAGCGCGTCTTCTGCCGCGAAGAAAGATTACACCCAGATCATCCACGACGCCCGCAGCGACGAGGACAACAAGTATGAGATGATATTCACCAAAGGCGAGGACGGCAAGTTCACGGCCCAGTACGGCTACAGCGCCGAGTATGAGGCCGACCAGCTCTCCGATGAGGTGGCCAACATGATGATGCCTCTGCTGGGCCTCGAGGACGATATGTACGACGACTTCGCCGCCTCGGTGTCCGGCATGATGGTCAGCGTCTACGGCGTGGCCATCGTCAAGCCCGCCGAGGGCAAGACGCAGGACGTGGTGGATGCGATGAATGCCTATGTCCAGAGCCAGCAGAAGTCCATGGAGCATTACCTCGAAGACCAGTACCAGATCGCTTCTTCCGCCCGCGTGGCGACTGTCCCCACCGGCGAGGTGGTCATGGTCTGCTGTGAGGACAGCGACACCGTCTTTGAAAACATCAAAAAGGCTCTGGCCGCATAACGTATTGCAGGAAAAAGCCCCCGCTTCCGGCTGGAAGCGGGGGCTTTGCTGTATTCGTTGATCACGGATTCTCGATGGCATTCACAAGCTTGTTGGCGATGTACTGGTGGCCCTTGATGGTGGGATGCACGTCGAGGGTGGTCTCGGTGTTGGGGATGGCCACATAGGTCAAGTTATAAGTCTTGGCGATCTGCTTCTCAAACTTGTTCAGCTTGTTGAAGTAGCTGCGCCAGCAGGGGATGAGCGGCACAGGGTTGGTGTAGCCCACGAGGATGATCTGGGCATCCGGGTTGAGATTGCGGATCTCCTGCACGATGGAGATGAGGGCTGCGGTGGTCTTGGGGTAAGTCTCGTCGCAGATCTTGCTCATGCCGGAGAAGAGCAGGTTCCAGGTGGCATCCCTCTCGGCCTTGGTCAGATCCATCGCCTTGATGCTGCGGTAGATGGTGGACATGGTGGAGCCGGAACCTTCATTGCGCAGGTCGCCGGCCAGAATGGTAGCGGCCAGCTTCTCGCTCTTCCAGTTGGTGGCGTTGCCCAGAGCCACGATGCAGGGGACGAAGGCGTCGTTGGAGCCGATCTGGACGGAGACGACATCGGCCTTGCGGATGTAGTCCTGGAACTCAGGGTAGTTGTACTCGCAGCCGGACGCCATGTTCATCTGGGGCATCTTGCCGTACCGGATCATGTCCGCGAGGTCGGGAGCCGTCAGGGCCGGCAGGCCGAGGTTGATGGCGTGGTCACGGTCGAGGCCGAGAGCTGCAGCCACCTTGCCGACATAGCAGTCGGGAGAGTAGCCATGGAAGTTGGGGGCCATATCGACGCTGTAGCCGGAGCGCGCACTGTACTGGACATCGGCCAGGCCGACGCCGGACACGATGCTGTCGCCCAGTGCGACGTAGGTGAGCTGCTCGTCCTTGGTGCCATCAGCCTTGACCTCGGCTTTAGCAGCGGTCGCTGCTGAGGCTGCGTCGTACGCAGAAGGGGCCGGGTCGGCCTGAGCCGTCTCGGTGGCAGAAGCCGCGGCTTCCGCCGGAGTCTCGGGCTGCAGGGCAGTCTCCGGGTTCAGGGTGACGATGACATGATCATCGCCGGCGGTGTCCGCAGCGGCCTCGGTCCCCTCGGCCAGCGCGGGGACGCTGAGCAGGGAGACGAGCAGCAGGGCAGAGACCGCCAGACTTGCAAAACGCTTGTTCATGGCAGAAGAGTCCTTTCATGAAATCAATAGTCGCGGGGGGAGATGTCAGCTTCGAGCTGACGGTAATCGACCTTGCCCACAGGGGTCATGGGCATACTGGGGATAAACTTGTAGGCCACGGGCTGGACGTATTCGGGCAGCTCCTCGGCGCACATCCGCTCCAGCTCCCGGATCACCTGCTTTTTCTTGGCGGTGGTGTCGGCCTTGAGCACGATGTAGACGAAGGGCAGACGGCCCTGCACATGGTCCTTGTCGGCGCAGCCCACCACAGAGCACTGATGCACAGCGGGGTGGCGGCTGACGACATTCTCGATCATGGAGGGGAAGACTTTAAAGCCGTCGTGGCGGATGATCATCCGCTTGATGCGGGAGTCGAGGTAAACGAAGCCGTCCTCGTCCAGATAGCCCATGTCGCCGGTGTGGGCCCACACCCGGCCGTCGGGGTGGCGGCGCAGCAGGATGGCGGTCTCCTCGGGTTTGTTGTAGTAGCCCTTCATCAGGCAGGGGCCGGAGATGCACAGCTCGCCCCGCTGGCCGATGGGCAGCTCCTGATCGGTGCCCGGCTCAAAGGCCGCCACCACGGTGTTCACCATGGGGATGCCCACACTGCCGGGCTTGTTGTCCAGCCCGGCGGCCACCGTGGCTGCCGAGGACACTTCAGTCATGCCGTAGCCCTTGGCAATGGGGTACCGGGCCCCGTGGGCAGCCAGAAAATCGTTGACGGTCTGCTCGGCCCCCCGGGAGAGGGAGTCGCCACCGGCGGCGTAGTTGATGATGAAAGAAAGGTCCTTGTCCCGCAGCTTGGGGTCAGAGGCAAGCTGCTGGTAGTGGGTGGGCACGCCGAACATATGCTCGGGCTTGTGCTTCAGCACCAGACTGCCCAGCTTGGCCGGGTCCAGATTGGGGATGATGATGACCGTGAAGCCCAGCACCAGGGGCAGATGGATGCCGCAGGCAAAGCCGTAGGCGATAAAGGGGGGCATCACGTTCATCAGCTTCTGCCCCCGGTGGAACAGCTTGGGGTAAGCCTGGAACTGCAGGGCGATGCCGTTGAAGCAGTCGTCCGTCAGCATGACCCCCTTGGGGGAGCCGGTGGTGCCGCCGGTGTGGACTACCACGCAGGCGTGGCCGGGGTCATAGGGCTCCGCAGCGATGCTCTGGCCCTCGCCGCCCTTGATGAACTGCTTCCAGCGGATGACGTTGGAGGCATATTTGTTCTTGTCGGGGGTGGTCAGCTTGTAGCCTGCGGCCATCACCGGGGGCAGAGAGTCGGCAGGGGAGAGGACGATGACCTTTTCCACGTTGGTGCGCCGGGCAGCCTGGCTGCAGCGCTCGTACACCACGTTCAGGCAGACCAGCAGGTGGGAGTCCACCTCCTCAATGTACTCACGGATGCCTTCGACGCTGTAGCGGGGGTCCACCAGATTCAGGGTGGCTCCCATCATGTCGGCGGCATAAAACAGGGCGATGATCTCCGGGGTCATGATGCTGACCACCGTGATGATGTCGCCCTTTTTCACCCCGGCGCCCCGCAGGGCGGCGGCGGTCTTTTTTACGTTGACGATCAGATCGGCGTAGGTGAACTTGCGGCCGTAGTATTCCAGAGCCGTGTCGTTCAGGTGGTTCTTGCTCCGCTGGCAGACATACTCAAAGGCCGAGAGGGCAGGCAGGGTCTGATCGATGAATTTCTGGTCGTAATACTTGAGCCAGGGCTTGGCCTGGGATGCGTAAACAGGATTCTGCGTCGTCATCAATTTCTCATTCCTTTATGTTTGTTAGACCCGCGCGGGGGCCAATGTTTTGTTTCGTTTTGTTACGAAGCCACTCCTGTTATTGTAGTAGAGCAGAGAACAAAAGTCAATAAACAGAGAGGCCACAATGAGAAAAACGCAAGAAAAAGTTTACGATTCCCGGCACCAATCTTCGGCCTCGGAGGCGCTGCAGAGCACCCAGTGACGGGGCCGAAGCTCCCGCCACTGGGGAGCCTCCGCAGAGTAGTCGTGCATGGAGGGGTCATAGACCAGCAGCTTTTTCTGCCGCTCGCGGCGGGGGCTGGGCATGGGGATGGCCGACAGCAGGCTGCGGGTATAGGGGTGGAGGGCGTGGGTCACCAGCTCTTCGGCGTCGGCCAGCTCCACGATGTCGCCCTCACGTAGCCGCAACAGGAAACATCGGCATGGTGAAGATTGTCTCAGAAAGTTCCGTTGCTGCCGGTGTCCGTCGTATCGAAGCTTACACAGGTGCACGTGTAGAAGAAATGTTGGATACTAGCCAGGATACGCTCAGCGATCTGAAGGCACTCTTCAACAACACTCCTGACTTGGGAATTGCTATCCGCAAATATCTTGAAGAGAATGCCGGTTTGAAGAAACAAGTGGAAGATTTCATGAAAGAAAAAGAAGCGGCCTTGAAAGAAAGACTGTTGAAGAATATACAGGAAATTCATGGCATCAAAGTAATCAAGTTCTGTGCTCCTCTACCCGCAGAAGTGGTGAAGAATATTGCTTTCCAGCTTCGTGGCGAAATTACAGAAAACTTATTCTTCGTAGCCGGAAGTACGGATGCAGGCAAACCGATGTTGACAGTTATGATTAGCGATAACCTCGTAGCCGGTGGTCTGAAAGCAGGTAATCTGGTGAAAGAAGCTGCCAAACTGATTCAAGGTGGCGGCGGCGGCCAGCCTCACTTTGCAACAGCCGGAGGCAAAAACGCTGACGGGTTACCGACAGCAGTTGAAAAAGTACTCGAACTTGCAGGAATCTAAGAGTAAGTAAATAAATAAAATAAATAGAGTGTGTCTTAAGGTAGGAATTACTGTGAGACACACTCTATTTTTTATATCCAAATCCGGACGCAGAGAAGGTTTGAATCAAGATACCAAGGGCTCGGTCTCCGACGCCAGTGAGGGACATCTCCGATATCGGGAAGCACAAACACAATTATAAAGTCTATCTTCCTCACTTTAAAAATATTGCGTATATAATATAGGGTTGTCACAGTTTTTTTCTACCTTTGCACGCAGATTAATTATTTTTCTTATCCTTCAAATAAATAAAATAAATAATCACTAATACCCAAAGAACGATGAGAACACCCACTTGTCTATGCCTGCTGTTAATCTGCATGCTGATTTCTTGTACCCCTACACAAGAGAAACATGAAATAGATTACACATCTTATGTAAATCCATTTATAGGAACAGACTTCACCGGAAACACTTATCCGGGCGCACAAGCGCCATTTGGAATGGTACAACTTAGTCCGGATAACGGACTCCCCGGCTGGGACCGCATCTCCGGATATTTTTACCCGGACAGTACGATTGCCGGATTCAGCCACACGCACCTCTCCGGTACCGGAGCTGGAGATCTGTATGATATCTCTTTTATGCCTGTCACGCTGCCTTACAAAGAAGCAGAAGCTCCACTGGGCATTCACTCCAAGTTCTCCCACGATGACGAAAGCGCCTATGCAGGCTATTATCAGGTACGCCTGACCGATTATAATATCAACGTCGAATTGACGGCAACCGAACGCTGCGGTATCCAACGGTATACCTTTCCCGAAGCTCAATCCGCTATCTTCCTGAACTTGAAGAAAGCGATGAATTGGGACTTTACCAACGACTCTCACATTGAGGTGATAGACTCCGTCACTATCCAAGGTTACCGTTTCTCTGACGGCTGGGCACGAGATCAGCACATCTACTTCCGTACCCGCTTCTCCAAGCCTTTCGAGAAAATAGAACTGGATACAATGGCTATTGTCAAAGAGAACAAACGTATCGGCACAGCTACTATCGCACGCTTCGACTTCAACACTCAAGAAGGCGAGCAGATACTTGTCAGCACAGCCATTTCCGGCGTCAGCATGGAAGGAGCTGCCAAGAACCTGCAAGCTGAAGTCCCCGAAAACAACTTCGACAAATATCTGGCTGCAACCAAAGCTAACTGGAACCGCCAACTCGGAAAGATTGAAGTAAAAAGTGACAACGAAGATGATAAAGTGAACTTCTACACAGCTATCTATCATTCAATGATCGCCCCGACAATTTATAGTGATGTGGATGGAGCTTATTACGGTCCCGACAAGAAAGTACACCAAGCCGACGGTTGGGTAAATTACAGCACTTTCTCCTTATGGGACACGTACCGTGCCGCTCACCCGCTTTTTACCTACACCGAACCGGAGCGTGTCAACGATATGGTGAAATCCTTCATCGCTTTCTACGAACAGAACGGACGTCTGCCGGTATGGAACTTCTACGGCAGCGAAACGGACATGATGATCGGTTACCACGCTGTTCCGGTGATTGCAGACGCTTATCTGAAAGGAATCGGAGACTTTGATGCGGAAAAGGCACTGGCTGCCTGCGTAGCAACTGCCAACCTGGACAATTACCGGGGCATCGGGCTTTACAAAAAATTAGGATATATACCTTATAACGTGACGGATAGCTATAACGCAGAAAACTGGTCGTTATCCAAAACACTGGAATATGCTTTCGATGACTACTGCATCGCCGAAATGGCACAGAAAATGGGCAAGAAAGATATTGCAGACGAATTCTATAAACGTTCGCAAAACTACAAGAATGTCTATAACCCGGCCACTTCATTCATGCAACCGCGTGATGACAAAGGCGTCTTTATCAAAGATTTCAAAGCAGACGACTATACTCCGCATATTTGCGAAAGCAACGGATGGCAATATTTCTGGTCTGTACAGCATGATGTTGACGGACTGGTCAATCTCGTAGGAGGCAAAAACCGGTTTGCGGAAAAGCTGGATAGTATGTTTACCTATCATCCGTCCGAAGATGACGAGCTCCCACTTTTCAGCACAGGAATGATCGGTCAATACGCGCACGGCAACGAACCGAGCCACCACGTTATCTACCTGTTCAATTCGATAGGATTCAATGACCGGACTCAATATTACGTGGCAAAAGTAATGAATGAGCTCTACAAGAACGAACCGGCCGGCCTTTGCGGCAATGAAGACTGCGGACAGATGTCGGCATGGTACGTATTCAGTGCTATGGGATTCTATCCTGTAAATCCGGTCAGCGGAAGATATGAAATAGGCACTCCCCTATTTCCGGAAATCAAGCTGCATCTCGCCAATGGCAAGACTTTTACAGTACTCGCTCCGAACGTAAACAAAGAAAATATCTATATCCAGTCAATCAAAGTGGACGGCCAACCTTACGATAAGACTTATCTCACCCATGAACAGATCATGAGCGGAGCTACTGTGGAATTCGAAATGAGTAACACCCCTAAAGCAATAGGCGTCATATTCGAAGAAAAGAATCCATAAATAAAACCAAACTTAACTGACCGAGAGCATGAACGAAAACTTCGATATTACTTATAAAGCACTGTTCCGCAGATACTATCCCAACCTGATTTTCTACGCCACCCGTCTGGTGGGTGAGGAAGAAGCGGAGGACGTAGTGCAGGATGTATTTGTAGAATTATGGAAGCGGAAAGACACCATAGAGATAGGAGATCAGATCCAAGCCTTTCTCTATCGTGCCGTTTACACCCGTGCTCTCAACGTCCTGAAACATCGCAATGTGGAAGACGGCTACTGCGCCGCCATGGAAGAAATCAACCAAAGGCGTGCCGAATTCTATCAACCGGACAACAACGAAGTGATCCGGAGGATTGAAGACCGGGAACTACGGAAAGAAATCTACGATGCAATCAACGAACTTCCGGACAAGTGCAAAGAAGTTTTCAAACTCAGCTATCTGCATGATATGAAAAACAAAGAGATAGCCGATGTCCTCGGGGTTTCACTACGCACGATAGAAGCACATATGTACAAGGCACTGAAGTACTTACGCAGTCGTCTAGATCCTCTTTGGATCATTATAGTCTTATTTTTGTGCAAGTAAGCTAAGTGTTTTTAGGTTCTGAATTGTATTATTTATATGAAGGAAAAGAAAATGAGAAATCTAAGTGAAGACATAATGAATAAATATTTGACTGGGCAATGCTCGGAAGAAGAAATCATCGAAGTAAATGCTTGGATGAAAGAATCGGAAGAAAATGCCCGTCAACTCTTTCGCATGGAAGAAATTTATCATTTGGGTAAATTCGACCGATATGCCGACGAACAACGGATAGCTCATGCTGAAAAGCTGTTATACAAAAAGTTGGATGAAGCAAAAGGGAAACAGGCCAAACTACTGCGTATGCATCGTTGGATGAGATATGCTGCCGTTATTGCCGTCATTCTTCTTATGGGAGGCGGAGCCGGGTACTGGTTCTATCATAACGGGGCAGACCAGCAATTAATGGTCGCCGTTGCCAACGAAGGTATCGTAAAGGAAGTGGTTCTACCGGACGGTACCAGAGTCTGGCTGAACAACCTTGCGACCTTAAAGTATCCACGCGAGTTTTCTGAAAAAGAACGTAATGTCTATCTGGAAGGAGAAGCCTATTTTGAGGTAACAAAGAACCGTCATAAACCATTTACCGTACAAAGCGACGCTATGCGTGTACGTGTATTGGGAACCACATTCAACTTTAAATCCGATAAGAGTTGCCGGGTAGCGGAAGCAACACTGATTGAAGGTGAAATTGAAGTGAAAGGCAATAAGGAGGAAGGGCAGATTATTCTCGCCCCCGGCCAACGTGCCGAGTTAAACAAAAAAAGTGGACGGTTGACTGTGAAACAGGTGGATGCTAAGTTGGACGCCGTATGGCACGACAACCTGATTCCATTCCAAAAGGCCGATATCTTTACCATTACGAAAGCACTGGAACGTTTTTATGACGTGAAGATTATCCTGTCACCGGACATCCGGGCGGATAAGACTTACTCCGGTGTACTGAGAAGAAAGTCGACGATCGATTCTGTGCTAACGTCATTACAAAACTCTATACCTATTGATTATAAAATTGTAGGAAGCAATATCTTTATTTCCCCGAAATAAAGGGATTGCTTTCGGCAAAACTAAAAGCTATTACTACCATGAAACTAAAAACATTCCTAATAGTAGGATGTTTAGGAGGATTCTTCGCACTCAACTCCTGTACAGCTCCCACTAATGAGAAAGATTATAGCGTTTTTGTCAATCCCTTTATCGGTACCGGCGGACACGGGCATACGTTTCCCGGAGCAGTAGTTCCGCACGGAATGATCCAGCCAAGCCCGGATACCCGGATTGATGGCTGGGATGCCTGTTCAGGCTATTATTATGAAGACTCTACCATTAACGGATTCTCACACACGCACGTCAGTGGCACAGGATGTTGTGACTACGGCGACGTACTACTCATGCCGACTGTCGGCGAACAGCGATATCAGACCACTGATCCGCAAAGTCAGCAATTAGCGTATTCCTCCGCCTTCTCGCACGAGAATGAAACGGCAGAACCGGGATATTATTCCGTTTTTCTGGACACTTATCAGGTAAAAGCCGAGATATCGGCTACCAAACGTGGCGCTATCCATCGCTACACCTTCCCCGAAAGTTCCGAAGCCGGATTTATTCTTGACTTGGATTACAGCCTGCAACGGCAGACTAATTCCGACATGGGGATCGAGGTTATCAGCGACACGGAAATCTGCGGACATAAGAAAACAACTTATTGGGCTTTCGACCAATATATTAATTTCTATGCCAAGTTCTCCAAACCGTTCTCTTATACGTTGGTGACCGATTCCATCACTATGGATAACGGTAAGCGGCTTCCTGTCTGCAAAGTTTTATTACACTTTAATACCACCAAAGATGAACAAGTACTGGTTAAAGTAGGTATATCTGCCGTCGACATAGCCGGTGCACGCAAGAATGTAGAATCGGAGATACCCGGCTGGGATTTCGATAAAGTGCGCAAGAATGCACGCTCCGCTTGGAATCAGTATCTGTCAAAGATAGATATTACGACTCCCGACAAGGACGACAAAACGATCTTCTACACCGCTCTATATCATACGGCTATCAGTCCGAACCTGTTCACGGACGCAGATGGACGTTACCTGGGAATGGATCTCGAAGTACATCAGGGAGATACAATCAATCCCCTGTATACTGTATTCTCTTTATGGGACACCTTCCGTGCACTGCATCCGTTAATGACAATTATCGACCCGGATCTGAACAATCAGTTTATCAATTCGCTCATCAAAAAACATCAGGAAGGCGGAATATACCCGATGTGGGATCTGGGCTCCAACTATACCGGTACTATGATTGGTTATCATGCCGTTCCGGTCATCGTGGATGCATATATGAAAGGTTACCGTAATTTTGATGCCAAAGAAGCATACAAAGCATCTCTGCGCGCTGCGGAATATGACACTACCGGTATTAAATGCCCGGCCCTGGTGTTACCCCACCTTATGCCGAAAGCCAAATATTACAAGAACGCAATCGGCTACATTCCTTGTGACCGTGAAAATGAATCGGTAGCCAAAGCGTTGGAATATGCATACGACGACTGGTGTATTTCTATCTTCGCTGAAGCAATGAGCGACTTTGAAACAAAAGCCAAATACGAACGTTTTGCCAAAGCCTACGAGTTTTATTTCGACAAATCTACCCGCTTCATGCGCGGACTGGATTCAAAAGGTGAATGGCGTACCCCGTTCAACCCACGTGCCTCTACTCACCGCAGCGATGATTATTGCGAAGGAACAGCTTGGCAATGGACTTGGTTTGTACCTCACGATGTAGATGGATTGGTTAATCTAATGGGAGGTGAAGACGCTTTTGTACAAAAACTCGACTCACTGTTTACGGTAGATTCATCACTCGAAGGAGAAATGATTTCGTCAGACATCAGCGGCCTTATCGGACAATATGCGCACGGCAATGAACCGAGTCATCACGTCATTCACCTGTACAACTACGTCAACCGCCCGTGGAGAACACAGGAACTGGTAGACAGTGTTTATCAAAGCCAATATGCCAACAGTACAGACGGACTGTCAGGTAATGAAGACTGCGGACAAATGTCTGCCTGGTATATACTCAATTCTATGGGATTCTATCAGGTATGTCCCGGCAAACCGATATATTCTATCGGACGTCCCGCCTTCGACAAGGCAGTTATTAATCTGCCCGAAGAAAAGACATTCAGTATCGTAGTAAAAAACAACGAAAAGAAGAACAAATATATTGAAAGCGTAACACTGAACGGCCAACCGTTGAATACCCCATTCTTCCATCATCAGGATATTGCAAACGGAGGAACAATGGAAATCAAAATGACCGCCCAACCCACAAAATGGGGAGTGAGATAATACGTTTGATTGCTTACTATTAAAACATATACGCCATGAAAAGACTATTAATAATAGTTTGTGTACTTGCTTGCACATTCTTTGCCAAAGCCAAAGACCGGACACAGTATGTCAACCCGCTAATGGGTTCCCAGTCTACTTTCGAATTATCAACAGGTAATACTTATCCGGCCATTGCCCGTCCCTGGGGGATGAACTTCTGGACTCCGCAGACAGGAAAAATGGGTGACGGCTGGCAATACACTTATACCGCTAACAAGATTCGCGGTTTCAAGCAGACGCATCAACCCAGTCCGTGGATTAACGACTACGGACAGTTCTCTATCATGCCCGTAGTAGGCAAACCGGAGTTTAACGAAGAAAAGCGCGCAAGCTGGTTTGCCCACAAAGGGGAGATCGCCACTCCTTATTATTATAAAGTATATCTCGCCGAACATGACGT
>ENA-USUA01000991-USUA01000991.1-human-gut-metagenome-genome-assembly--contig:-NODE-991-length-14469-cov-4.773555_pt1 | contig 14469 bp, 10 predicted proteins | sample MGYA00250057_ERZ773390 | MGnify/ENA primary metagenome ERZ773390 (study PRJEB29103, sample SAMN06111941) | human gut metagenome | biome: human gut; feature: ankylosing spondylitis patient; material...
ACAGTTCGGTCCCTATCCGGCGTGGGCGTAGGATATCTGAGAGGAGCTGTCCTTAGTACGAGAGGACCGGGATGGACGGGCCGCTGGTGCATCGGTTAGACTGCCAAGTCTACGGCCGAGTAGCCAAGCCCGGAAGGGATAAACGCTGAAGGCATCTAAGCGTGAAGCCCCCCTTAAGATGAGATATCCCATTCGAAAGAAGTAAACCCCCTTGAAGACGACGAGGTAGATAGGGCAGAGGTGGAAGTGCAGTAATGCATGGAGCTGACTGTTACTAATCGGGTGAGGGCTTGACCAAGAATCGCAGGAAGAATGATTTTCAGGGAATGTCAGCATGTATGTAGTTTTGAAGATACAGTGAAAACCAGCTAGGTGATAGCTGGTTTTTTGTGTAAAAATGAATATACGGGTATACTTACCATAAGTATCTGATAAAAATAAGGATAGCCACTCTTTGGATGAATAATCTGTAGAGTGGCTTTTATGTTGTATATATAAACATATAATAAAATTGCGGGAGCTGCAAAGTGCGAAGTAATTCGTGGGTATCAAGTTAGAGGAAAAATACCTTTTGATCCGAACATTATGTAATAGGAAGTAATATGGAAAAATCACAATAGAAAAAATATAACCTGAAAAAATCATTGGCAAGAGGAATCCAGCGGTGTGGCGATCAATCTGGAAATTCTGGATGCATCACAGAGTCAGCTGACGCAGAATGAACAGGTGAAAAACCTGATCGATAAAGGATGTGATGTGGTGTGTGTCAATCTGGTCGACCGTACAGATGAGGGGATTGAGGCTGTAAAGAATGAGGAAATGCTTGGAACGGTTTATAATGATAAAGAGGGGCAGGCGCGTGAAATGCTGAATCTTGCATTTGTAATCGCAACGGATGGAGATAAGAGTGATATTCCGTTGATCGACGGAAAATATGTGCGCACGCCATATCATAAGCTTACGTTGGAAAATATAGAAGAGTCTGAGTAATTTCTCTGATCCGGTATTTATAGTAATTCTGTAGATAAAAAAGGCTGTTGTTAATGACAGCCTTTTTATTAAGCATTTCTGATTAAAGTGTCTGGATATAAGATAATAATTCAGCTTTCTCAGCTGCGCTTAATTTATTTCCTGCTGTAAATGCAGCGATGAAATCTTTGATGGCTCCGTTGTAAGAATCCTTTACAATCTCCTGGGCATAATTTTCATAGAATTTCTTTGAGGTGACAGATGGAATATAGATAGCTCTTTTTCCGCTCTTGTCAATATTCAAAAAGCCCTTCTGTGCCAGACGGGAAAGAAATGTGTTTACTGTCTGTTTCTTCCATGCTTTCTTTTCTTCCTCATTAAAGTGAACCATAATCTCAGAAAAAGTTGCAGGTGTTTCTCTGGTCCATAAATATTGTAAAATATAAAATTCTGTTGCGCTCATTGCATTTCGTACCATTATTATAAGTCCTCCTTATCAGTGTGGTGATGTGTACTCTGGGGTTATTAAAATTTTTATTTCCAGGTAAATACTTTTGTTTCTGGTAATCGTGGATGTTCAGCAGTCCGTTGAATGGAAAGTCTCCGAACAGTTAACAGTAATTAAGAATAGTAGCGGAAAAGTACACATGGTACTATAAACAAACAGATGTGGAAAAGTTTTATCCAACATCTGTATGCTATTTTAATATAAAAGTATAAATATTACTAGACGTAGAAATAGACAAAAATGTAAGTGAAAAATAGGTTAATTTATCAATTACGGAGCTTTTATGTTAATAATTGCGAGAGCAGTACAGATACAGATTATACAGTAGCCTCTCGGATCATGCAATATTGTTTCAGATCAAAGTGAGGTTTTTCCACTATCCCGTATGTTTTAAATCCAAAGTGTTCATAAATAGGAACGTTATTGGAATTATGGGTTTCCAGAGAAATCAGCATCTTGTGTTTCTGGGCGTAATTTATCACTTCATCCATCAGAAGTTCTGCCAGCCCATGATGCTGGTGTCCCGGGTCTACCGCAAGGTAGATCACATGGAGACGTTCTGTCTGGTGAAGCTGATCAGTCCAGCTTGAGTTCAGGTAGTCTTTGCCCTGAATGAAATTCCAGAAGGTTTTCAGGCTTGGATCTTCTTTGATCAGCCATCCGTCAGTGGTAAGTGCAGCTCTGGCCTCTGTGAGACAGTAGTGCAGAAAATTGTAAGGTTCGCTTTCGTCAGAAACAACCAGGATGCTGTTCAGTTCACTACTGTCAGAATAAATTTCGCATGTCTGAAAGAATTCCGTCAGATCGCAGGAAAAAAGCTCCGGCAGCAGTCTTTCTCTGGTGTCATCATCAGGAATCAGGGTATGATACAGCGGATCCTGTGCGAAACAGACCGTTAACAGTTTCTGTAATCGTGGTAAATCTTCTTCCTGTACTCTGTACAAATTATCACTTTCCATGGTATGTAGTAATCTCCTTATTTATTGCCGGGAACATTGCTGTTCCCGGGAGTGGTAATGTTTTTTAAAAAGACAGTAGATTATTATAGATGTTATCCAACATCGCAGACAGCTTATTAACGGAGGTGTTTAAGTAGCGGATATCGTCCTTATAATAAGCCTTCTGTCTGCGCAGGGCAGCTTCCAGACGACGGATCTCACTGTCGAGTTCCGGTGTTTCTTCTTCCATGCGCTGCTTCAGTTTTTGCACGATCCCGTAGAGATTTTCGTGATGCATGATACGTCCGGCACCCCACATCAGGCGGTCTTTTGGCTGGTGAAGAATGTATTCGGTGAAGTGATAGTAAACTTCTTCATCGAAGAGAAATGCGTACATATTATTGTCTACTCGATAGAGGGCCTTCAATGCATCTGTAATATTTCCCTCGGATAAAGCCCGGCTGGCTTTTTCCAGCTGTCGGATATTTTTGGAGGCAGCTTCCTGTGGGAAAATTACTTCATCTTGCCAGTTGAGACGTACCAGATAGTCTTGTGCTTTGCGGAAAGTTTTCAGCAGTTCCAGTCCGGCATATTCCCATTTGTGTCGGAAAGCAATGCGGGCGTCGGAGTCTGAAAGTGTGGCATATTCCGCATTAATCTGGCAGATTTTGTCATAAATATTTTCGGCAGAAGCGGTAATTGTCTGCAGGTTTCTGAGCAGGACATTCTGCTCGGAATCAGCAAATGAGAGTGCATTTTCGTGGATACTTTCTGCGACCGCGTTCATGGTATTGCTGAAATTCATTGGTGGCAGGACAAGTCTGTCAATGGCCATGATCAGTTTCAGATAGCATTCATGATGAAACTGATAGACAGCTTCCTGGTAAACATCCTGATTATCATATTGGGAATGATAATAATTCTGCATGAATGGCCCGGCGCTGAAGTCATTGACTGTGGATGGGATACCTGCGATCGCCATGGAGAAATCATCAGACCATGTCTCGATGGGAGAGAGAACCGTGATCCCGTCAGGATATGCTTCCTTCGGGACAGTCAGGCTGTCTGTAAACTGTCTGATGAAATCTGCATATTCATAGGTACAGCGGATGGCATCCTGTCTATTGTGTGCGTGTGCAGGAAGTTCAAAGTTCAGGTCTGCGATCACTTTACCCTGCCAGTCAGGATGTACGCGGAATACCTGATTGTAGGCTCCTGTTGACCAGTCGTATTTGGAATCAATGATTCCCCATTCCTCGGCAGCCATTGCACAGAAAACGAGAGTGTGGGAAGGTTTATAGCCGCCCTTTATCAGTGCACGGGCAATGCCGAGCATCATGGCGACTGCCGCATTATCGTCCTGGAATCCATCGAAATAGGAATCATAGTGTGCGGACAGCAGGATCATAGAGTCTGTCTCAGTCCCCTGTATTTTACCTGTGATATTGCCTGCTGTTGTGTCCGGAATCACTCTGGAACGGGCATCCAGTGATACTTTTAATGAGAATCTGCGTAATAAAGCAGCATCCTGTTCCGGAGTGTTATGGGTATCTTCTGAATCAGTGGTGTTGTTTTCGCAGGCGGAAATTTTATTCCGGAGGGCACGCTTCAGGATACGTGCATCCGCCTGAGACAGAGAGAATGCAGGTGCGAAATCAGGACCTGCGATATCCTGTGCATTCAGTGCAGACTCTGCGATTTCTCCGTAGCCGTTTGCCTGAACTGCGATCAGGGCAGCAGCGCCGCGCAGATAAGCCTGATAAACAGGGAAGCTGATCCACCATTCGTCTCGCTGGTTGATCTCAACCATAACCAGCTTTCCTTTTACGTTTATGCCTTCATAATCTGCAGCAGTTCCTTTTCCCAGATAAACGAGTTCGTAATCTTCAAATCCGTCTGTCTCGAAATTTGTCTGATATCCGCCCATCTGAAAGGTGTGTTCCTGCCCGCTATCATCTGTAAATTTCAGGACTGCTTTCTCGAATTCCCATCCGTCCAGTGAGAATGTATCTTTGGTTACATCGGTAAGTCCGATAGCTTTCATTTCCCTGTATAACATATCTCCTGTAGCTGTTTCAGCAACGGAACCTGCAGTACGATAGCCCAGAACAGGGTTTGTTTTCTCTTTTTCCATGCGTCTGGCAAGCTGGTAGGACCAGTCTGTGTCAATGCAGGAAATACAGGAATCTTCAATGTTCAATGTAATCGCCTCTTTCCTGACAGTTTGTATAATATGATCAGATATGATCAGTACCGGAAATGTCAGGGTACTGATCTGTCTGTGGTTTATGATTTTATACTGGAAATATTTTAGCATAGAACAGCAGCAGGAACAAGACAACAGTTGTTGAGAAAAAAGCTATTTTCTGTAAAGATGCTGATATTGAAAAGAAAAAATAACTTTGTTATACTTCACTTTATTGAGGTGAATAAATATGGAAGTATTGTTGGCAGGAAATACAGGATATGTAACAGAAACTTTTATAGAAGAATCATTTCCTGAGTGTGATGTAGTTGTGCTGGGAAATGAGATGCTGAAATCAAATCGAAAAAAGAATATATTATCTCATCCGTTCATAAAAGATGAGAAAGAACTGAAAGAGATTTTCGAAACATATGAGTTTGAAAGAATTGTTTATTTTTCAAATTATCTAACCATGCATGGAAGGATGATTGGAGAACTGGAACAACTGAGACAGATACTTCAGTTATGCAAAAAGAATAAGGAAATAAGAATGTTGTATCTGACCGGCCAGGAGAGCATTTATAATATTACAAGTGGAAAAACACTTCTGGTATCCGCAGCAGAAAATGTAGTTATGGAATATGGAAATATGTATCAGATAAACACCAAGATTCTGAGAATTCCTCATTTATATTCAGCGGTATACACACATGATTTTTTTTATAAGCTGTTTACAGCGGCAGAACAAAGCGGAAAAATTGTTTTTGAGGAATCGCCGGAACAAAATATTTATTTCCTATGTATGGATGATCTGGCAGAACTGCTTTATAAAGTATATGATAATTGGGGAAAAGAATGCTGTCTAAATGTTCCGGATTGTTTCGGGCAGAGTTTCAGTGATCTGGAAAAAGAAATCAGAAAAACAATTCCCGGTAGGCTGGATGTAAGCTACCAGAACAGCGGCCAGATTTATAAGGTACAGCCGGATGATCAGATCATAAGATATGAATATGGGTGGTTTCCAAAGATATCTGTTTTTGAAGATATTCCCGGGATGTATCAGGAGTATAAAAAATTATCAGATTCAGATTCCGGACATTTTGCAAATATCAGGAATTGGATATCGAAAAATACTTTGCTGGTTCATATTCTGGAATTGCTTTCAGGATTTATTTTATTTGAATTTTTAAACAGATATACAGGAACTTATGCCCAGTTTAAAATGATTGACCTGAGACTTGTATTTATTGTATTCATGGGAAGTCTTTATGGAATTAATTATGGAATATCAGCAGCTGTGTTGGAAACCTGTTCTTTGATTGCAGCATACAGGCAGGAGAATGTAAACATATATACTTTGTTTTATGAGGCTTCTAACTGGATTCCATTTATTTTTTATTTTGCCGCAGGTGCTGTCTGTGGTTATATAAGGCTGAAGAATAAAGAGGATATAGAATTTGTAACAAAAGAAAACAGACTGATCAAGGAAAAATTTTTCTTTATGCAGGAAATGTATCAGGAGACGCTTCAGGATAAAAGACAATATAAGAAGCAGATTCTCGGAAGCAGGGACAGCTTTGGAAAAATTTTTGATATAACAAGAAAGCTGGATGTGATACAGCCACAGAAACTGTTTATGGAAACCATAAGGGTAATGGAAGATATTCTGGAAAATCATACAATTGTACTTTATTCACTGGATTCATGGAAACGTTTTGGAAGGATGGAAATGTCATCACCTGAAATTCGCAGAAAAATGCCAAATTCTATAAGGGTTGAAGAGTATCAGAATGCGATAGAAACGCTGGAAAAGGGTGAGGTCTGGAGGAACAGGGAACTGCTTGCCGGATATCCGGCATATATTGCAGGGATAAAGAGAAATGGAGAACTTGTAATGCTGGTATTTATTCAGGATGCAGCCAGTAATCAGATGACATTGTATTATCTGAATCTTATCAAAATTTTATGTGGTCTGGTAGAAGTCTCTCTGCTGCGTGCACTGGAATATCAGGAAGCAGTCAGAGACAGGGAATATGTGGAAGGAACTCATATATTAAAAACAGAGTATTTTATGGAAAGGCTGAAGTTATTTCATTCCATAAAAGAACAGAAAATAGGATCATATGCTCTGCTGCAGATTGAAAATCCGGAAATGACACTGGAGGAAACAGACAGGATATTAAAAAATAAAATCCGAGAGAATGACATACTGGGAATATCGGAGGATGGACAACTCTATCTGATACTGTCACAGGTGGATGATGCCATGTTACCGATAGTAATTGAAAGGCTCGAAAAGAACGGACTTCATTGCAGAGTGATTGACACCCGTAACGAAAGCAGGGTAGCTGAAGAATGATACAGAATATAACAGGGGTTGTTTTTATTATATTCCATATTATCTGTTGTGTTTTAGTATGGACAGGAATAAACTCCCATTTACTGAAGGTGAAGAGGTATCTCATATTACCTGTGATCTTTGTACCGGTATGGGGTATGATCTGTGTATTGCTTCTGCATTTCCAGATATTTTTTCACCAGGATAAAAAGCGTGAAATCGGAATAGAAAAAATGAAGATCAATGAAGAAATTTACAGAAGCATTATAGCACCGAAAGAAGAAAGTGACAGAAATATTGTGCCACTGGAGGAAGTGCTTCTTATTGATGAGGCCGATATGAGGCGTGATCTGATTATGAACATATTGAATGATGATCCGGAGAATTACATCGATATGCTTAAACAGGCAAGGATGAATGACGATGTAGAGGTTGTGCATTATGCGATCACAGGAATGGTAGAGCTGTCTAAGGAATATGAAAGCAGACTGCAGAAGATAGAATACAGATATGCAAAAGAACCGGAAAATCAACAGCTTATTTCAGAGTACTGTGATTTTCTTCAGGAGTATTTATCTCAGGGACTTCTGGAAGGACAGATGGAACTGGTGCAAAGAAATCAATATATAAAACTTCTGAAGAAAAAACTGAAATTTAAAGAGGATCTTCATACATATGTATGTCTGGCTGAGAATCAAATGCAGATGAAGGAGTATGAACAGGTGCTTGAAAGTCTGGAAAGGATGGATAAGAAGTGGCACAGAAATGAAGAATACTGGATACTCAGGATCAGATATTACGTAGAACTGAAACAGGGAAAAGAATTAAAGGAAACATTAGAGCAGATTCAGCAGGAGCATATTTATCTGTCGGCGAAAGGAAAGGAGGCATTGGCTTTTTGGCAGGAATGATAAAATATTTACAGTCTTTTCGATTTAAGGGTATGACTGTTATTCTGGGAGTTTTTCTGGCAATCAGTGTGGTGCTTTGGACAGAGCGTTCAGGAATTCAGTATCAGGCAGATGTTAAGAAGAATGCATATCTGGACAGGGATACGGTTGTAACTGAAACACAGGCAGTCAAAAATATTGAGAGCAGTTGTCTGGTGCTGATGGACAGCAGTCAGGCAGACAGTGTGGAAGCATGGGAACAATTTGAAAGAATTTTCATGGATATGAAAACAGGAGCGGATATGATAGATGTCAGAAAAAATGAAGTTCCTGATTTTTCAGGTTATGAAACAATAGTAGTACTGATGTCGGATCTGAATCCGTTAAAGGATACAGTTATAAAGATTGGAAACTGGGTAGAAAGTGGAGGTAGTGTTCTTTTTGCGTTAACACTTCAGAAGGATACATATGTTTCGATCATTGAGCAGAAATTGGGAATTACAGACTCTGATTATGGAAATGTTCTGGTAGATAAAATCTATATTGATGATGATTTCATGATTGGAGGGGGAAGATCTTACCAGATTCCGGACGCATATGATTCAGCATGGGAAGTAAGTGTTGGAGAAACAGCGAAGGTTTATGCATGGGCAGATGATGAAAAGAAGGTTCCGCTTATCTGGGAAAACAGTTATGGAAAAGGTAAATTTGTAGTTGACAATTTTGGATTATGTGAAAAAGCCACAAGAGGATTCTTTGCGGCATCCTATAGCCTGCTGACAGATGTGATGGTCTATCCAGTGCTTAATGGATCTGTATTTTATCTGGATGATTTTCCATCTCCTGTGCCGAGTGGAGACGGAACATATATCAAACGTGATTATGGTCTCAGCATCAAAGAGTTTTATACAAATATCTGGTGGCCGGATATGCTGGATATGGCAGAGGAACACGGCGTGAAATATACAGGTGTTATTATTGATAATTATGAGGATGATGTGTCCGGAGATGTTGTGGAACAGGAAGATGTGCAGAGATTTCAGTATTTTGGGAATATGCTGCTTCATCAGGGAGGAGAACTGGGATATCATGGATATAATCATCAGCCATTGAGCCTGTCAAATGTGGATTATGCAAATATCCTTCCATATAAAACATGGGAAAGTTATGATGCAATGAAAAAAGCCATGACAGAGCTGATACGGTTTGGAAAAGAGATGTTTCCGGGGACAGAGTTGTCTGTTTATGTACCGCCGTCTAATGTGCTGTCAGATGAAGGGCGGGAAATGATCGTAAAAGAATTTCCGGAGATACGTACAATTGCAAGTAATTATTTTGTCGGAGATATGGCATATACACAGGAGTTTGAAGTTGCAGAAGATGGAATTGTGGAACAACCCCGTATTATTTCGGGTGCTGTGATTGATGATTATATGGAACTTGCGGCTATATCTGAACTGAATATGCATTTTGTCAATACACATTTTATACATCCGGATGATCTGCTGGACGAAGACAGAGGTGCCAGACTGGGATGGAAGAAACTGAAAAAACGGCTGGATGAATATATGGACTGGCTGTATACTTCAGCTCCATGTCTGAGAAATCTTACTGCTTCCGAACTATCAGGCGCAATACAGCGGTATGGGGCGCTGGTGATCGATAAGGATATATCAGATCAGGAACTTAATCTTAAATTAGATAATTTTTATGATGAAGCTTATATTATGATAAGAATGAATGAAGGGACTCCGGGTAATATAGAAGGTGGAGAACTGACGCATATTACCGGAAATCTCTATCTGCTTCGGGCAAAAGAGAAATCAGTGAAAATAGAAATAAGGTGAGAGAATTGAGAATCTGTCTGGTTTTAGAAGGCTGTTATCCGTATGTACATGGTGGAGTTTCTACATGGATGCATCAGTATATCACTGTTATGAAAGAGCATGAGTTTGTACTGTGGGTGATAGGAGCACATGCATGTGACCGTGGAAAATTTGTCTATGAACTGCCGGATAATGTGGTGGAAGTCCATGAGGTATTTCTGGATGATGCATTAAAACTGAAGGAACATGGAAATCAAAAAGGACAGCTGCACAGAATCAATCGTTTTTCGGAAGAAGAAACAAAGAGTCTAAGAGAATTGATGGAATGCAGTCATCCTGACTGGGAAGTATTGTTTCATTTATATCACGACCGGAAAATGAATCCGATGTCATTTCTGAAAAGTGAGCAGTTTTTAAATATATTAACAGAGAGCTGTCTGGAAAAATATCCGTATATTGCATTTGCGGATGCGTTTCATACAATGCGTTCCATGCTGCTTCCGGTTTTATATCTTCTGGGTTCAGAGGTTCCTCTGGCAGATACCTATCATGCCATTTCAACAGGATATGGGGGACTTCTTGCCTGCCTTGGAGGATATGTTTACAGGAGACCGGTATTACTTACAGAGCATGGGATATACACAAGAGAAAGAGAGGAAGAGATCATCAGGGCAAAATGGGTAATCCCATCATTTAAAAAACAGTGGATTTCTTTCTTTTATATGTTATCAGAAGCAATTTATAAAAGGGCTTTTCGGGTAACCAGTTTATTTACGAATGCGATGCTTACGCAAATACAGATTGGCTGTGATGCAGAGAAATGCAGAGTAATTGAAAATGGTATTAATTATGACAGGTTGTCACAGATTCCTTTGAAAGAGGAAGATGGATGGGTAGACATAGGTGCGGTAGTCCGTCTCGCACCCATTAAAGATATAAAGACTATGATATATGCATTTTATGAACTTTCATCCAGAATGGAGAATGTGAGACTTCATATTCTGGGAGGGGTAGATGACGAGGAATATGCAGATGAGTGTTATGCTCTGGTGAAGCAGCTGGATATCAGGAACCTTGTCTTTACCGGAAGGGTAGATATTGTACAGTATATGAGAAAACTGGATTTTACGATCCTTACCAGTATATCAGAAGGACAACCCTTATCAGTGCTGGAGTCATTTGCAGCCAGACGCCCATGTGTAACGACTGATGTAGGGTGCTGCCGGGAACTTCTGAATGGAAAAGAAGGAGATAATTTTGGATGTGCCGGTTATTGTGTTCCGCCCATGTACAGGGATGGACTTGCTGCCGCTATGGAAAAAATGTGTGAATCCAGGAGAAGGCGGATCAGGATGGGAAAAAGCGGACAGGCAAGAACTAAGGCATATTACAGGCATGAGCGCATGATCAGTGAATACAGAAAACTTTACAGGGAGGTAGAGGAAGCATATGGCAGGGATTGGATTTGAACTCAAAAAACTGTTCAGCAGAAGAGGGCTGTTTGCTTCTTTCCGCGCCTATGGATATGCAGGGATTATCTGTACCGGTCCCATGCTGCTTGGTATCGTACTTCTGCTGGGGGTTATGTTTTTGTGTGACAGGACAGGCGCTTCGAAACAGAGCAGAGAATTACTGGTCTGCATGATCACATATACACTTCTTGCATCATTGACGGTAACTAGTTTCTTATCAATGGTAGTAACAAGATTTATTGCAGATATGCTTTATGAAGAAAAAAATGAGGCTGTTCTGTCATCTTTCTGGGGTTCGACAGGCTTAATGCTCATTGCAGGAGGAATTCTATATGGGATTTTTCTGATATTTTCCGGAGTTGGGCTTATAGATAAGTTTTTATGTTTTGGGCTGTTTGGAGAACTGATCGTTACATGGAATGCAATGAGTTATCTTACTGCAATTAAAGATTACAGAGGAATTATGTTATCCTTTCTTGCTGCAATCGCTGTTACTTTTCTCTCGGGAGCCTTATTGCTGTTTCTGGGAATTTCTCATGTGGAGGCATTGATGGCTGCGGTATGCATTGGATATGGGATCATGCTTTTATGGGATGTTGTTTTGCTGTATGAGTATTTTCCGCAAAGTGATATCAGTGCATTCTTATTTTTAAGATGGGCAGATGAGTTTCTGCCTCTGGCATTTACAGGACTCTGCATTAATATCGGGCTGTTTGCCCATCTTGTGATCATGTGGGCCGGACCGCTGGGGAAACAGGTAAAAGGGCTTTTTTATGGGGCACCGTCTCATGACGTACCGGCATTGATTGCATTTCTGACAATTCTGATTACCACTGTAAATTTTGTGGTTTCTGTAGAAGTTAATTTTTATCCGAAATACAGGAACTATTACAGTTTATTTAATGATGGGGGAACCATTAAGGATATTATGCAGGCTGGTACAGAAATGCTGGATGTACTGAACAGAGAATTGAAATATACCGCTTTGAAGCAGTTACTGACTACTGCACTGGCGATTTCAGTGGGTGAGAGTCTTTTGAAGTACCTTCCTTTGGGATTTAATGATCTGATGTATGGATATTTCCGGACACTTTGTGTTGGGTACGGCATTTATGCAGTTGCAAATACGATGCTTCTGCTTCTTTTATATTTTACAGATTACAGGGGAGCGTTGGCTGCTTCTGTAATTTTTGCCGTGGGAACTTCTGTGTTTACTGTAATTTCATTGTTTTGTCCGCAGGTATATTATGGCTTTGGGTTTCTGGCAGGATGTGTACTGTTTTATTTTATAGTTATGATCCGTCTGGAACGTTATACCAGACGTCTGCCATATTATATTCTCAGCATACAGCCGGTGGTAGCAGAAGACAAATCGGGGGTATTTACCAGAATCGGATGTTTTATGGATGAGAAACTGGAAAGGAGAACGAACGTTGACAGGAATTAAAAAAATAAATCTGATAAGTGCAGTATTAGTCAGCCTTTCTCTCTGTGGAGGCTGCACTCTGGAAAAAGCGGGAAACTCTTCGCAGGATCAGGCAGTACAGGAAGATAACGAAACAGAACAGGTAAAGACAGAAAAAGCAGAGAAAGAAGAAATCAATGAGATGCATTTAAGAGATAAGGATTCTTTGTATGAAAATGCTGATGATACCAGTGTTGTTACCATGTATCTTACTGTATCTAAGGGAAATTCATCCGAAAATACATATCATACATGGAAGGAAATCAACAGCTATTCTGTTTATGACTACGAAGATATGGGAGTGGAGAGATATCAGGTGGCAGGACTTTTACAGGTGGGAGATGAGAATGGACCGATAGAAGGGGAAGTCGGATATGGAGAAAGCGTGCCTAATGCAACTGTTCAGATCAGAGGCCAGACATCCAGCCAGAATGCACAAAAAAATTATAAAATTGAGTTAAAAAAGAATAAAGGAACGTGGAGAGGACAGAGAACCATTAACCTGAATAAACATATGACAGAAGGAATGCGCTTTCGAAATAAGCTGGCATATGATCTGATTAGGGGAATTCCTCAGATGGTTGGTTTACGTACACAGTTTGTGCATTTGTATGTAAAGGATAATACAGAAGAATCAGATGGAAAATTTGAGGATTATGGAATTTATACACAGGTTGAACAACTGAATAAGACAGCATTAAAGAGTCATGGACTGGATTCAAACGGACAATTGTATAAGATTAATTCTTTTGAATTCTATCGTTACGAAGATATTATAAAAAAAGAAGATGATGCAGGATATGATAAAACAGCCTTTGAAAAAATGCTGGAAATAAAAGGGGATTCAGATCATACCAAATTGATCGATATGCTGACAGATCTGAATGATTACTCTATAGGGATTGAAGATGTACTGAAAGAACATTTTGATGAAGAAAATATTGTTTACTGGATGGCATTTCAGATTCTGATGGGAAACGTAGACACACAGAACAGAAATGTTTATTTATGCAGTCCTCTGAATTCAGATATCTGGTACTTTATTGCCTGGGATAACGATGGCTGTCTGATGAGATCGGAATATGAATTAAAGAATTTTTCGGATCAGGGCAGTTGGGAAAAGGGAATCAGTAATTACTGGGGAAATGTTCTGTTTCAAAGGTGTCTGAAGTCACGGTCTTTCCGGGAAAAATTAAATGATGCCATTCTGGAACTGAGGGAATATCTGAACAAAGATATGCTCATATCAAAGATAGAGAGTTATAAGAACGTACTGAAGCCCTATTTATATTCGATGCCTGATGCAGAGTATGAACCGCTTACATCTGAACAATACGATCAGATTGTAGCATCACTTCCTGATGAGATAGAGAAGAACTATAAGTTATATCTGGAAAGCCTGGAAACACCAATGCCATTTTATATAGGTGTTCCGACAATAGACGGTAATAAGTTGAAATTTAACTGGGATGTATCTTATGATCTGGACGCAGAGGACATTACGTATTCTGTGGAGGTTGCGCGAGATTATCTGTTTCAGGATGTAATCTATCACAATACAACCCTGACTGTTCCGGAAACTGAGATGGACCTTCCGGAAGCAGGACAGTACTTTGTGAGAATAAGAGCAACAAATACATCTGGAAAAACGCAGGATGCATTTGATTATTATGTAACAGACGAAGGAAAGCATTATGGTATGAAGTGCTTTTACATAACAGAAGATAGTACGGTAGAGGAAGACAATTATGAAGAAGGCTGACAGGAAGAAAGATCTGCAACATCAGGCGTCAGGGATTCCCATATAAGATTTTGGTTTGTAGCATTATATGGTACAAAACTAAGATTGAAATTTTTCTCTGTATTCTGTCCTTTTGT
>ENA-USUA01000994-USUA01000994.1-human-gut-metagenome-genome-assembly--contig:-NODE-994-length-14443-cov-3.885772_pt1 | contig 14443 bp, 10 predicted proteins | sample MGYA00250057_ERZ773390 | MGnify/ENA primary metagenome ERZ773390 (study PRJEB29103, sample SAMN06111941) | human gut metagenome | biome: human gut; feature: ankylosing spondylitis patient; material...
TGGGCGTTATTCTCACACCATTGATAGAGCTCCAAATATTTTGTATCACTTTGTGCTAGAGATTTAAAAGTTTCTGATGCTGGATCAGTGTAGATTTTCCACTTCCTGTATGTCCGATAATTCCGATAAACTGTCCGTCCGGAATAGAAAGATTGATATCTTTCAGCGCATGGATCTCATAGGCAGTTCCCGGACTGTAGGTATAAGTTACATTTTTTAATTCTATTGACATAAGGCATTCACCAGCTCCTCTGTAGTCAGTATTCCCTCCGGAACATCCACTCCGGCTTTATGAAGTTCGTGTGCCAGAAGTGTTACCTGTGGCACATCCAGTCTGTATTCTTTCAGAGTTTCCACCTGTGAGAAAATCTCTCTGGGTGTTCCCTGCATCACCACTTCTCCGTTGTCCATAACATATACCTTGTCCGCATGAACAACTTCTTCCATATAGTGGGTGATCAGAATGACTGTCACTCCTTCCCGTCTGTTAAGGTCACTGACTGCCTCAAGAACTTCCTTTCGTCCATTCGGATCCAGCATTGCAGTTGGCTCATCCAAAATGATGCATTTCGGACGCATTGCCATGACACCGGCAATTGCAACCCTCTGCTTCTGTCCGCCGGAAAGTTTATTCGGAGAATGATAACGATAGGATGTCATTCCTGTTTTTTTCAGGCTCTCATCTACACGCTCCCAGATTTTCTCTGTGGGCACACCCATATTCTCCGGTCCGAATCCTACGTCTTCTTCTACTACAGTTCCTATGATCTGATTGTCAGGATTCTGAAAAACCATGCCCGCTTTCTGGCGGACTTTCCATAATTCCGGCTCTTTAGACGTGTCAATCCCATCTACCCACAAAGTTCCTTCCGTCGGAAGCAACAGCGCATTCAGGTGCTTTGCAAGAGTAGATTTTCCGGAACCATTATGTCCCAGAACAGCCACGAATTGTCCGGCTTCAATGTCCAGGTTTACATCATTGACAGCACGCTGCGTATCCTGCACGTTACCATCTTCATCATACTTGAGATAGTCAAATCCCAGCTTGAATGCCTTGATAATTCCCATAATATTTTTTGTCCTCGTATTTTGTCTGTCTGCTGCTTATTTTCACAGGAAAAGAATCCCGTCAGTAAACAGCGAATATTTATTTTTTCAGGCTTCTTCAGTAGCTGCCAGTCCGGTCAACTCGTCAATCAGAGCCCAGATCTCATCTCTTCCCTGCTTCGTCTCAGCAGAGAAAGGAATAATAATGCCATCTTTGCTCAGCTTCAGCCCTTCTTTGATTGCTTTGATATTTTTCTGAACCTGGCTTCGTTTGAGCTTGTCAAGCTTCGTTGCAATAATGATCGGCTCATAGCCATTGTTCAGAATCCAGTCATACATCATCTTGTCATTTGCAGACGGATCATGACGGATATCAATAAGAAGGAAAACCGCCTTCAGGTTTTTGGATGTATGAAGATATCTTTCGATCATCTTGCCCCATTTTTCCTTCTCAGACTGTGAAACCTTTGCGTATCCGTAACCAGGGAGGTCTACCAGATACATGGCTTCATTGATATTATAAAAGTTAATGGTCTGTGTTTTTCCCGGCTGTGCACTTGTTCTGGCAAGAGATTTCCGGTTCATCAGCCCGTTGATCAGAGATGATTTTCCCACATTTGATTTTCCTGCAAATGCAACCTCCGGTCTGTTAGTGTCCGGGAGTTTGCTGGTAATACCGCATACGATATCTAATGATACATTCTTAATAACCATTGATTTCCTCTCTTTTTTCACAACAAATGGTCAATCTTTACTGACTGACCATTTATTTTATACCAGTGCCTTATTAAGCACTTCCTTCATCGAACTTACAAAGGTAATGGTAAGTCCGTCTGTGATTTCCTTATCTAATTCCTGAATATCCGGTTTGTTTTCTGCCGGCACTAACACCTCTTTGATCTTAGCATATTTTGCCGCAAGAAGTTTTTCTTTCAAACCGCCGATCGGAAGAACTCTTCCTCTCAGTGTGATCTCACCGGTCATTGCAAGGTCTGCCCTTACCGGCTTCTTAATAATTGCGGAAAGGATTGCAGTTGCCATGGTAATACCTGCGGATGGTCCGTCTTTTGGTACTGCCCCTTCCGGAATATGCACATGAATATCGTTTTCCTGGAAAAATTCCGGCTCAACTTTATAGTCAGAAGCAATGGAACGAATGTAAGTAATACCTGCCTGTGCAGACTCTTTCATAACATCTCCCAACTGTCCGGTAAGCATCAGCTCACCTTTTCCGGGCATTACATTGACTTCAATCTGCAGTGTATCGCCGCCCACCTGTGTCCAGGCAAGCCCGCGGGAAATACCAATCTCATCTTTCTTATTTGCCATAAGATAGTTAAAATGCTCTTTTCCAAGAAAATCTGACAGATTCTTTGAAGTCACTGTAACTTTCTTTTTATCTTCTTCCATGATCAGACGTGCAGTTTTTCTGCATATCTGTCCGATGGTTCTCTCCAGGTTTCGAACTCCGGCTTCTTTTGTATAATTGTTGATGATCTTCTTAAGAGCCGCTGACTGGATTGTCAGTTTACCTTTCTCGATACCGTTCTCTTCCATCTGCTTCGGAATCAGATGTTCCTTTGCAATATGTTCCTTCTCATTCTCAGTATAACCTGCGATCTCGATCAGTTCCATACGGTCAAGAAGTGGTCTCGGAATGCCCTGAACATCGTTTGCAGTTGCAATAAACAGTACTTCTGAAAGATCCTGTGGAACCTCTATATAATGATCCATAAATCTGCTGTTCTGTTCCGGATCAAGCACCTCAAGAAGTGCCGCAGAAGTATCTCCTTTATAATCACTGCTGGTCTTGTCAATCTCATCCAGAAGCATCAGAGGATTGCTCACTCCTGCCTGCTGTAATGCTGCAGTGATCCTTCCCGGCATTGCTCCTACATAAGTCTTTCTGTGGCCCCGGATCTCAGCCTCATCTCTCACACCGCCCAGACAGATACGTACATATTTCTTATGCATTGCTTCTGCAATCGATCGGGCAATGGAGGTTTTACCTGTTCCGGGAGGTCCTACCAGACAAAGGATCGGACTTTTTCCCTTATGTGTCAGTTTGCGGACGGAAAGGAACTCCATCACACGCTCCTTCACATCTTTCAGACCGTAATGACCTTCCTGAAGTACTTTCCATGCTTCTTTCAGATCATCAGAATCTGTGGATTTCTTCTCCCACGGAAGTGCCAGCATGGTTTCAATATAACCACGCAGTACTGCATTCTCGGATACATTGCTGTTAGTATTCTTAAATCTCTCGATTTCTTTGCTGATCTTCTCTTTTACCTCATCGCCGGCCTGAAGTTCCTGGAGTTTCTTCTTAAACTCCTCTGCGTCATCCGCAGTATTATCCTCACCCAGTTCCTCACGTATCAGTTTCAGCTGCTCTCTGAGAATATATTCTCTCTGATTCTTATCAATTCTGGCCTTCACTTTTTTCTGGAGATCTCTGCCAATCTGCATGATCTCAATCTCATTTCCAAGGATTGCACCCAGAACTTCATAACGTTCCTCCAGTGTAAGTGCCTCCAGGATCTTCTGCTTATTCTGATAAGATAAAGGAATATTTACGGCAATCTGCTCAACCAGTTCCTCAACATTATCTATATTTAAAATCTGTGCTACCAGCTCTTTGCTGACTTTTCCATTTTCCATGCAGTATCTGTGGAATAATTCCTTAAGGCTTCTGTGCATGGCTTCCATCACTGGTTCCGGCATCTGCATTTCTTCTTCATCAACAGGTGTGATCTCACTTCTGATAAACGGAAACTCCTGCTCAAATTTCACAAGTGTGGCTCTTCCCGTTCCCTCTACAAGTACCCGCAAAAGGTTCTGCGGAAGTTTCACAACCTGTTTGATATAGGCAATGGTTCCTACATGATATACACCTGCCAGATCCGGTGATTCCACCTCAGGATCAATCTGAGTAACCAGAAAAATCTTCTGGTCATGAAGCATGGCAGCTTCAATCGCCTTGACAGAACGCTCCCTGCTCACATCAAAATGAACGATCATCCCGGGAAGGATGGTAGTCCCCCTGAGAGCGATCGCAGGCAGCACTATATTCTGATTTGTCATTTATTGTTCAGTCCCTTTCATCAGGCTGTTTCCGGTTTATCCTTCTTGTGTGTCCGGGACGTTCTTCTGCTTCCGGCTGTCTTCGCCTGTGCAGAAGCTTCTCCGCGGACGATCTCCGGCTCACCGGTGCCATCTACTACATCTTTGGTAATTGTACACTTGCGGATCGTGTCATCTGACGGAATCTTATACATCAGATCCATCAGTGAACCTTCCATGATCGCACGCAAACCTCTGGCTCCTGTCTTACGTTCCAGAGATTTCTTTGCGACCAGTTCAAGTGCATCATCTTCAAAATCAAGTTCAACACCATCCAGTTCAAATAATCTGTGATACTGTTTGGTAAGTGAGTTCTTCGGCTCTTTCAGAATACTGATCAGCGCATTCTCATCCAGCGCATCCAGAGTTACAACTACCGGCACACGACCGATAAACTCAGGAATCAGGCCGAATTTGATAAAGTCTTCCGGCATTACATCCTTCAGGATCTCACCCACATTTCTGTCTTCCTTAACAGAAACCTCTGCACCGAAACCGATAGACTTGGTATCCTGTCTGGACTCAATGATCTTCTCGATTCCATCAAAAGCACCGCCGCAGATAAACAGAATATTTGTTGTATCAATCTGAAGAAACTCCTGATGAGGATGCTTGCGGCCACCCTGAGGCGGAACACTTGCCACTGTACCTTCCAGAATCTTCAGAAGTGCCTGCTGCACGCCTTCACCGGAAACATCGCGGGTTATGGATGGATTCTCAGATTTTCTTGTGATCTTATCAATCTCATCAATATAGATAATTCCGTACTGTGCACGTTCAATATCATAATCTGCTGCCTGAATGATCTTAAGAAGAATATTCTCAACATCCTCTCCTACATATCCGGCTTCTGTCAGTGTAGTAGCATCTGCAATAGCAAACGGTACATTCAGAAGTCTGGCAAGTGTCTGAGCCAGCAGAGTTTTACCTGAACCTGTAGGTCCAAGCATCAGAATATTACTCTTCTGAAGCTCTACATCAGAATTTTTTGATGCAAGGATTCTTTTATAGTGATTATAAACAGCAACGGAAAGAGCCTTTTTTGCTGCATCCTGACCAATTACATAATCATCCAGAACTGCATGGATCTCTTCCGGTTTTAACAGATTAATATCAGAATTCAAAACCTCGTCATCATAAGGATTTAATTCTTCCTCCATGATCTCTGAGCAGATGCCAATGCACTCGTCGCATATAAATACTTTGCCATCCGGACCTGCGATCAGTTTTCTTACCTGATCTTCTGTCTTCTGGCAAAAGGAGCATCTTACTTTTCCTTCTCTCATTTTTTCTGCCATGAATTTATGTCTGTCCTTTCTCTATACTAACTAATAAGACTCCTGTGACGATTCACAGGAGTCTTATCTTTCGCATTATTTATGCATGACTACACCGTCAATCAGTCCATATGCCTTTGCTTCTTCAGCAGTCATATAGTTGTCCCGGTCTGTATCACGCTCAACAACTTCTATCGGCTGACCGGTATTTGCAGCCAATAACTCATTTAAAGTTCTCTTTGTCTGTGCGATATGATCTGCCACGATCTGGATCTCTGTTGCCTGTCCCTGCGCACCGCCGGATGGCTGATGGATCATGATAGTGGAATGCGGAAGAGCAAATCTCTTTCCTTTTGCACCGCCTGCCAGAAGAAAGGCACCCATGCTGGCAGCCATTCCAAGACAAATGGTAGAAACATCGCATTTAATATACTGCATGGTATCATAGATTGCCATGCCGGCTGTTACGGAACCGCCCGGGCTGTTGATATACAGCTGAATATCTTTACCAGGATCTTCTGCTTCCAGGAAAAGAAGCTGTGATACGATCAGTCCTGCACTCACATCATTTACTTCCTCACCAAGAAAAATGATTCTGTCCTTCAGAAGCCTTGAATAGATATCATAGCTTCTCTCTCCCCTGCTTGTCTGTTCAATGACATAAGGTACTAAACTCATATAAACGCCTCCATTTACGCGGCTGACTTTTTTCCGAAAGAGGTAGACATCTGAGCCTGTCTCTTTCCGGTTCTTAAAATTCGATTACTTTAAAATTAAACTTCCTTAGCAGCGTCAGCGATAACAGTAACTGCTTTCTGTACAGCCATGTCTTTCTTCATCTGCTCAAGTTCACGCTCTCCAAGTAATTCTTTTAACTTGTCAGCTTCCATTTTGTATGCTTCAGCCATCTTGGAGATTTCTTCATTTACTTCTTCCTCTGTTGGCTGAATGTTCTCAACTTCTGCTACTTTCTCAAGAACCAGTCTTGTCTGGATTCTCTTTAATGCCTGTGGTTTCATATCTTCCATCATCTTATCAGCTGTCATGCCAGTGAACTGGAAGTACTGATCCATGGATAATCCCTGGGACTGCATTCTTCTGCTGAAATCATCAAGCATCTGACGGCACTGTGTCATAAGCATAGCTTCCGGAATATCCATCTGTGCATTTTCGATTACTTTATCTACTGCTGCATCTTCTTTTGCACGTTTTGCTTCGTTTGCTTTCTTATCTTCAAGGTTTGTTTTCACATGCTCTTTGTACTCTGCAAGTGTATCGAACTCAGAGACATCTTTTGCAAAATCATCATCCAGTTCAGGAAGTTCTTTTGCTTCGATCTTCTTAACTGCGCATTTGAAGATTGCTTCTTTACCTGCAAGTTCTTTTGCCTGATATTCTTCAGGGAATGTAACTTTTACGTCTACATCATCGCCAACTTTAGCACCAACAAGCTGTTCCTCGAATCCCGGGATAAATGTGTTGGAACCAAGTGTCAGAGGATACTCTGTAGCCTGTCCGCCATCGAAAGGTACTCCGTCTACAGATCCTTCGAAGTCGATTGTTACGATATCATTTAACTGAGCTGCGCGGTCTTCTACGCTGATTGTTCTGGAGTTTTTCTCCTGCTCTTTCTTGAGTTCAGCTTCTACGTCTTCGTCTGTTACTGTGATTTCAGTTTTCGGTACTTCTACACCTTTGTAATCACCTAATGTAACTTCCGGTTTAACAGCAACTTCTGCTGTGAAGATGAATGCTTTTCCAGGCTCAGCCTGTGTAATGTCGATTGTCGGCTGGGAAACGATCTCAAGTTCGCATTCAGCTAATGCTTTGCTGTAGTGTTCCGGAATCAGAGCGTTAACAGCATCTTCAAGGAATACTCCTTTGCCATACATCTGCTCGATCATTTTTCTTGGAGCTTTTCCTTTACGGAATCCAGGAATGGAAATTCTTCCTTTTGCTTTCTGGTATGCATTCTGCATTGCTTTTTCTAAATCTTCAGCGGCAACTTCGATAGTAAGTTTCGCCATGTTTTTTTCCATTTTTTCCACCTGTAAACTCATGTTACATGTTCCTCCTTAATTTTCAGGTTATGATTGCGACTGGTTTTTCAGCTGCGTTATATCATTCACAGTTTTTACCTATTTCTATATATTTAAGTCTAAGCTCCGCTCCCACTGTTGCAGAAGCGGGAGACCTCTCTATAACTCAATTATATATTTACAGTCATTGTAGCAGTATAGCACAAAAAATCCAAAAGTGCTAGTGTTTTTTCGCATAAAAATAAGGGTTTGAGGACGATTTAGCGGGTATATACTACTGATTCTGCGATTTCTTTTGCTTTTTCGTCATTTTCAAGCTGTGAAATCAGGGAAAGTGCGAAGTCTACAGCCGTTCCCAGGCTGCGGCAGGTGGTTGTGTTTCCGTCTACTACTACGCTGGCTTCACTTGTTACTGCACCGTCTCCTGCAATAATTTCCATGAAGGACGGATAAGAGGTGGCTTTGCGGTTTTTGAGGAATCCAAGACCTGAGAATACACTTGGTGCAGCACAGATAGCGGCGATTTTTTTGCCTTTGCTGTTGAAATCTGTCAGAAGGTCTGTAAGTGGTTTGTATCCTGCAAGATATTTGGTTCCCGGCATTCCTCCCGGGAGGACAAGCATGTCGGCATCTGCGAAGTCTGTTTCTGCGAATGTTGTATCAGTGAGCATGGTGATACCGTGAGATGTCTGGATCTGTTTGGTTTCGTGGATGGATACAGTTTTGATATCGATTTCTGCGCGGCGGAGAAGGTCTACTACTGTGAGACCTTCGATGTCTTCGAAGCCGTCGGCGAGGAAAATGTATACTTTTTTGCTCATTTTGGGTTCCTCCTGATTGATTTTTTTCTAAAAGTTTCATCCTATTTTCTGAAATGGATTATAGCATTTTTTGTTTGGAGTTACAATGTTTGTTTGGAGCTTTCTGGTTCTACCAGACTTCGGGTTTTAAGTCTCCTGGTAATGGATTGGGATATGTTTCACCGTTTAAAGTTTCTGTCAGTTCTTCTCTGGCTTTATTTACTAACTCTGGTTTTTGCAGGAAGTCTATGACCGTGAGAGCCATGATCCTGGCGGCATAGAGCATTCCTTTGTGGGCGATTGAAGATTTACCCTGGGCTACTGCCTGCCAGGAGTGGAGGGCGGTTCCTGCTGCGAATGTTGGGATGTTGAGATGGACGGTTGGTACCAGCCAGCTTACATCTCCTACATCGGTGGAGTACTTGAGATCACTGTACAGGTTCTGATATGCCATTGGCTCAAAGATCGGTTTTTTCATTGCATCTGCAGCTTTGGGGCCAAAGTAGTCCCTGGCAATTGTCGGGAGTTGTTTTTTGTCCTGATCCGAAAGGGACTGTTGGAATTTTTGTGCGTAGGCATATTCTTCTTCAGTGTAAGTGATCGGACCCAGTTTTTCCAGATACGCATTCATGTGATCTGCCAGGATTTTGCTGGAGATCAGGTTTGAATATGCCGCTACCTGGCGTATTTCTACAGTAGTTTCAGTCATAAGTGCTGCGCCCCTGGCTATGTTGCATACGCGGTTATAGAGTTCTTTTACCTGGGTGATCTTTGGGGCGCGGATAGCATAAAGTACCTGAGCCCTGGACTGGACTACATTTGGGGCATCTCCGCCTGTATCTGTTATGGCATAGTGGATCCTGGCCTCATCTATCATGTGTTCACGCATGTAGTTTACGCCCACATCCATAAGCTCTACTGCATCCAGTGCAGAGCGGCCCAGTTCGGGACACATGGATGCATGAGCCGAAGTTCCGTGGAATGTAAAAAATACTCTGAAATTTGCCTTGGTACTTCCGTAGCATGCACGCCGCCCCTGCTCCGGGTGCCAGCAAAGAGCCAGGTCACAGTCATTGAAATAGCCATCACGTACAAGAAAGGCCTTGCCGCCTGCATTTTCTTCAGCAGGGCAGCCGTAATAACGGATTGTGCCTTGCAGGTTGTGTTCTTTCACAAAGTCTTTTAATGCAATGACAGAGGCAAGAGTTCCTGTTCCGATAAGCTGATGGCCGCATCCATGACCACAACTACCAGTATTTGCAGGAATTCTTTCTGCTGCATCTGCCTTCTGTGAAAGTCCCGGCAGTGCATCAAATTCTCCAAGGAATGCTATGACTGGTTTTCCTGATCCATATTCTGCAATAAATGCAGTCTTCTCTCCTGCCAGATCTGCTTTGATGGAAAACCCTGCCTGTTTTAATACATGCTGCAGCAATTCAGAAGATCTGTATTCCTGGAATCTGGGCTCTGCAAATTCCCAGATCTTATTGCTGATTTCAGCATAATAGTCTTTCTTACTGTCGATTTTTTCTGAGATTTCTTTTATGTATTCGTCTGTATGATCCATTCTGTTGTCCGCTTTCTTTTTTATATTTCCAGTCACATATCCGCACTTCACTTCACAGCATCAACAGTTATTCAAAAGTCTCTGATTCTCCATTTTCTTTGTATACTCAAGGCACAGCATTGTAATATCATCAAACTGGTCATTGTCTCCTACAAAAACGTCAATATCCGCCTTTACAAGCCTCAGAGTTTCTTCCGGATTACTGCTTAAGCACTGCTGATTCAGAACATGATCCAGTCTGTCCATTCCGTACAGCTGCCTGTCCTTATCCGTTGCCTCTGTCACTCCATCTGTATACTGGAATATTTTGTCTCCGATATTCAGCTGAAGCTTTTGTTCCTTATATACGATGTCCTCTATCCCTGCAAGGACGAAACCAGCACGTATTTTGTAGGCTTCATAGGTGTTGGTTTCCCTGCGGTAAACAAACGGCATTTCATGTCCGGCGTTTACATACCTGAATTCACCGGTCACAAGATCCAGCACACCCTCAAAGGCTGTAATGAACATTCCATTTTCATTGGATTCACACAGAATATTATTGACCTCTGTAAAGACTTCTCCCAGGTCTCTGCCCGGCTGTGTATGATCCTTGATCAGGGTTTTGCCGATAACCATGAAAAGGGCTGCCGGAACTCCTTTGCCGGAAACATCAGCCATAACAATCGCCATATGCCTGTCATCAACCATAAAGAAATCATAAAAATCTCCGCCAACTTCCTTTGCCGGTGTCATGGTCGCATAAATATCCATCTCGTCTCTGTCAGGAAATGCAGGAAATATGCAGGGAAGCATGGAAGCCTGGATCTGTGTTGCCACGTCCAGCTCTGCTCCGATACGTTCCTTCTCAGCAGTCACCCGGGTAAGGTTATCCATATAATTAATAATGCTTTTCTGCATGGATTGGGTTGCATGATAAAGTTCTTCTATCTCATCTCTGGTATGAATATCAAGATCTACGATGTTGTTCTCATCATACCCTTCCTCGCCATTGCCAAATTTGTGTGTTGCTTCCGTAAGCAGCTCAATGGGCCGGGAGATTCTCTTTTTGATTTTTCTGGATATGCCCATACCGGCAGCCAGGATGATCAGAATGCAAAGGCATACCATCAGTACAGTAAAACGAATGGTATTTCTGACAATCTCTGTCATGTCAATATCTACAAAGGCAACTGCACATTTCTCTCCATCAGATGAAAGTACCGGCTCTCCCGCAGATGACAGCCATCCAAATTCTGTCCTGCTCACAGTAGGCTCCAGGCGTTCGTTTCCTTTCAGTTTATCAAATCTTTCCGAAAGCTCTTCCTTATAGCCAAGAGTCAGATAACCTGACGAAGGATCAAACAGATACACACTGGAATGATCCTGGATCATCTGAATATACAGATATTCAATATTCATATCTGCCTGTATCGAATGAAGATATTCATTTATCCTCTCATAATTCTGATACATGCCTTTCTCTTTAAGCCAGTCTATGATCGGCTGTTCATCATCAGCTGCTACTGCTTTTTCCTGGATCTGTTCAAATTCCTCTGTGTCTATCTCTTTACACAGTTCTTCGATAAAATCTCCATTTACCTGATCTGATACCGTCTTCGCAATTTCAAGTGCTTTATCATTATAGAGTTTTCTATACTGTCTGTTATTCACAAGAGAGCTTCCAAGAAGCATTAAAACCCCAACCACCAGCATGGAACCGATCAGAAATTTAATCAGCTCAACATTCAGTTTTCGTCTTTTTTCCATGTTCTTTGACCTCCTTTTTGTCTCTATGTGCTGCAAATGTGGTACTGATCAGGAAAGCTGCTGAAAGCACACTCACAAGAATCAGCACAAAGATAAGGCCTCTGCCTACACCAAGGACCAGCACATAGCCAAACACAAAGGAACCCAGAGACTGTGCACCATTCTCAAACAGGCTGTAAACCCCAAGTCCTCTGTCATATCCAAACCGTTCTACATCCTTCAGATCTGTAAAATAACTGGTAAGTAATGGAATCCCAAAGCTGTCTGCAACTCCAATCAATGCCAGTGCGATCAGAAGAGATGGTATATTCTGAAGCATTGCCACCTCCAGAAAAGCTGCTGCATAAATAAACGCAGCCACCGCAAGCCCAAAATGCTTCCAACCCCTGTTGGAAAAGAATTCCGTAAGAGGAGTTCCCAGGATCAGTACAAAAATTCCGTTTAAAAGATAGGTATATCCAATATAGGTTTCCGAAAGTCCCCATTCAGAACCAACAATAGGAAACATATAATTCAGGAAATATCCACAGATCAGAAGCGGAAGCATCATCAGCAGGAAAAAACTAATAATCCTTGGACGAAAGATAAACTGAACAATATTCATATGTGTATCTTCTGTTTCGCAGTTCTCCTCTTCGTTATCTGAAGTATATTTACTCATATACTGATTTGCTACCAGAAACAGCAGCACACTGAGTACTGCAGTGACAGCAAACAACGCTGTATAGGACATCCATTGCAGAAGGAAGCCACCAAACACAACTGCACAGTTTGCACCGCTCAAGGAGGATACACTGTAATAGGCATAGGCTCTGTTCTTCTCCTCATCAGGAAGCTCCACGATCATAAGATTGACAAGTAAAAGCAATACTCCCCAGCCTGCTCCAAGAAGCAGGGCGCTTAAAGTAAGCAGCCATATATTGGGAACCACTCGCAATCCAAGTCCTGCTGTAAGCAGTACAGAGCTTACAAAAACAGATCTCTTTGCCCCAAGCTTATGTATTACCTTTCCGCCAAGCGCTGAGAAAATGGCGCCGGATAACACCTCTGCAGATATAGGAACTGCTGCAAGCATGGCCGGTGATAATCCCTGTACTGACATCTTCTCAGAAATCTTCATTGCGTAGATGGGAAGAATCGCACAGGTCAGATTTGTAAAAAAGAAAACAAGAAATACAATAAATCTGAAAATTTCCACAGGAAGTCTGCTATTGTCTTCCTCCTGTTTTCGTCTTTTCAGTTCCTGCCTTCCCTTTATAAAATAAATCACCTCAAAGGTAAGCATGAAAAATACTACCATAATTGCGATCAGGTTGATGATCAGAGACACCTGGATCTCTCTGCTTTTCTCTGTCAGACTGTTCATATCTGTTCCGACTTCTATAATCCCAATAATATCTCCGCTTTTATCCCGGATGGGACTATGGATAAATACAAAGCTTCCAGAGCTTGAATTTGTAGCATAGGTTTTTGTAGCCCCCTGCTCCATAACCTCCTGAAGATCTGTGCCTTCATATTCCCAGTCATAGGGATAAGCCACACAAATATCCTCCAGGGTATAAACCAGGGTAACAGTTCCGTCTTTTACTTTATAAAGTACACAGTACAGATCCTGTGAACTGTCAGAATCCGAGAAGAATACATCCCTTACTACCTGCCGGACCTGTCTGTAATCCTCATTCATAAAATCAGAAGGCTTTTCCAGCCTCTGAAATGCATCTGCAGGAAGTCTGTTTGTTACTGCTGATGCGGCAAATTTCTCTCTTGTATAGGTTTCATCGACCAGCAGACTTTGAAACTGCGGAAACAAGGTGCCAATAAACAGAGCCGCAACTCCCACAATAATCCCTATGACTGCCATGGTAATCTTTGCATAAAAGCTGAATTTTTTTACCAGTATCTTTAACAAAGTCACCGCAAAAAACAAAACAGCAGCGACAATCACTGCACAGGCAGCCCACAGCAGGCAGTTCCATACCTGCAGTTTTCCTGATAGCGGAACGTCCCAGAACTGTTCATAGTCCTCTCCATCCCACAATATAACAGAATAATTGGTAGAGGAAACCAGGGTTCCCGGTGCACTCACATGATATGCAATCTCTCTTTCCTTCAAAGACTCTTCCACAGTAAGTCTGTCTGTACTTCCTGTATTTTCCATATCACAGGGTATCCGTATGATATCCCTGAGACCAATATCAGCTGAATAAAGCACTCCATCCGAGTAACTGATCTCCTGCGGAATACTTCCGTCAACTGTATCACTGTCATAGAGCAGTTCATCCTGTCCGCTGTCTGTATATTTATAAATTTTACCGTCATAAGTCACATAAAACAGGCTATCACTGTCTCTGTCATAAGCACAACACAAAATCCTGTCCTGCGCATCAGCAACAGAAAAAACTTTCGAGCTTCCCTGTTCTGTGTTACTGACCAGAATGCCCTCCTTTTCCTTTTGCATGTAGACCACACCATGCTCAGTGGGTACCATTCCCACAATGTTGCGCCTTACACTACCCTTCTCTGCTTCTACAGAAGCAACCGTTGATATATATTTTCCCTTTGATGACAGTTTGACGATTCCTTCACTGGCAATCTGAACTCCCTGCTCAATACGGACATCATGAAGATACACATTCCCATCTCCGTCTGCCACAACCCGCTCAGCACTCAGAAAACTTTTATCAGAGGCACATGCCCGCCATAAAAGCCTTCCGTCAGCAGATATTTTCAATATTTTCCTGTTGGAATCATCAATCACATAAGTATAATCATGAATGATTGTGATAAGTGATTATCGCTTGAGCTTGGCATAAAGCGTTTGGCGAGTGATGCCGAGCAGTT
>ENA-USUA01001003-USUA01001003.1-human-gut-metagenome-genome-assembly--contig:-NODE-1003-length-14373-cov-326.924874_pt1 | contig 14373 bp, 9 predicted proteins | sample MGYA00250057_ERZ773390 | MGnify/ENA primary metagenome ERZ773390 (study PRJEB29103, sample SAMN06111941) | human gut metagenome | biome: human gut; feature: ankylosing spondylitis patient; material...
TCCATCTTAAAAAATGACAAGACGACCAAAGGAAGTCTCAACTTGAAAAGATTGAAGGCTGGATGGGATGAAGAGTATCTGTCAAAACTTTTGGAGGGCAGCGCAATTTAATGCGTCTGCCCTGTTCAGACTACAACCTTATGAACTCCCGCGAAAAGTTGGAGTTCGAAAAACTGGCAGGCGTATACAAGGACAATACCAACGATCCGTTCAACCAGATCAAGTTGGATAATCTCTACAATTCCCGTCTGCGCGATATCGAGCAGGGCGTAGATACCTACTGGCTCAGTGTGCCTCTGCGCACCGGATTCACCCATAAGCACAACGTATATGCCGAAGGTGGAGAAGGCAACGTGAGATACGGACTGGGACTGAACTTCGGACAGGTGAACGGCGTGATGAAGGGCTCAGACCGCCAGACTCTGGGCGGAAACCTCGACCTGATTTACCGCACCGGCAAATTCCAGTTCAGTAACAAACTCTCCATCGACTATCTGGAGACCAACAACCCGACCGTTAGTTTCTCGGAATATGCCTATGCCAACCCATATTACAAGAAGTATGGCGCCGACGGCAAGATTAACAAGTATCTTTACTATCCGGAAGAGGGGCTGAATGACAACCCTGTATCAAACCCACTCTGGAATGCGCATCTCAACAACTACGACAAGGGACAGCGTTTCGGCTTTACCAACAACTTCATCGCCGAATGGTTTGCTACAGATGATCTCCGTGTGCGTGGCAAATTCGGTATCACCAAGTATGATGATACCCAGGACAAGCGCCTCTCGCCAGAGCATACCGACTTCGATGACCAGGAAGCAACCCAGAAGGGACTATTCAAACACAGCCTGCAGAAATATCTCTACTACGAAGGCGACCTTTCTGCCACCTACGGAAAGCTGATAGCAGAGAAACATCAGATAAACGCCGTATTGGGTTTCAACTTCAGCAATACCACCAGCAAGACCAATGGCTACTCAGCCACCGGTTTTACCGACGACCAGTTTGATGCCCCATCCTTTGCCAACAACTACCCTACAGGCGGCAAACCAAGCTACAGCGAAAGCATCAAGCATGCCTCCAGTTTCTATCTGAACGGTGGCTATGCCTACGACAACCGCTATCTGCTGGACTTCAACCTGCGCAACGATGGTGCCTCAATGTTTGGCACCGACAACAGGTTCCGTACCACCTGGTCAGTAGGTCTGGGTTGGAATATCCACAACGAAGAGTGGATGCAGGAGAACGGCATCTTCCAGATGCTCAAGCTGCGTGCCTCTGTGGGTAATCCGGGCAACCAGAACTTCTCTGCCTATCAGGCTTATACCACCTATATGTTCAACAGTCTGATGACCAACGTATTCGGTACCGGTGTCATCATCAACAGCTTGGGCAACAACGATCTGGCATGGCAGGAGACCATCAACTACAACGTAGGAGCCGATATCACCACGCTGGGCAACCGTCTGAATCTGACGCTTGATTACTACATCAAGAACACCGACCCATTGCTCGCCATCATTACCACCCCAGGTTCTATGGGTGTAACGAGCGAGGCTCTGAATGCCGGTAAGCAGAAGACCAACGGATGGGAAGCCACCATCAAGTTCTCTCCTATTTATATGCCTCATGAGCGCATCAACTGGAATATCTCGCTGAGTGCCACCCACTCCAAGTCGAAATATGCCAACATCGGCAATGCCTTCAGCGCACTGAACGAGAGCGGAAAGACAGGACTCCACAACACCACCCGCTATTACGACGGCGGAAGTCCAACAGCCATCTGGGCAGTACGTTCTGCAGGCATCGATCCAGCTACCGGCAAGGAGCTGTTCATCAAGCGCGACGGCACCTATTCGTTTACCTATGATGCCAGCGACGAGGTAGTATGCGGCGATACCGAACCGGATGTAGAGGGACTGCTGGGAACCACCTTCTATTACAAGGGATTCTCATTCAGCTGCTTCTTCCGCTACCAGTATGGCGGCCAGCTCTTCAACAGTTCGCTCTTTGACAAGGTAGAGAACATCGGAACAGCCGACATCTACAACAACCAGGACCGCCGTGCCCTCTACGACCGCTGGAGCATCAACAACCGCAATGCCCAGTTCAAGGGCATCTCGATGGTACAGAAGACCGACAAGTCATCCCGCTTCGTAATGGATGAGAATACACTTACGTGCGAGTCAATCAATCTGGGTTACGAATTCCCGCTCAACATCGCCAAGAAGTTTGGCATGCAGGCACTCTCAGTTCAGGCCAACATGAACGACATCTTCCGCTGGTCTACCGTGAAGGCAGAGCGAGGCATCGACTATCCTTTTGCCCGTACCATATCATTCTCAATAGGTGCAACATTCTAAACAGAACGCAATGAAAAAGATATTATATACAATGATTTTAGCCTGCAGCACGATGATGGTATCGTGCGACAGCTGGTTGGAAGTGAAACCATACGACAAGATATCGGAGGGCGAGCTTCAGAAATCAGAAGAAGGCTACCAGAAAATGCTCAATGGTATCTACATCGACCTCAACAGCGATGCACTCTATGGCCAGTCGCTGTCGGTAGAGATGATTGAGGTGATGGGTGGTGCATACGCCATCGGTACCGACAACAGCGTATGGGGCAACTACAAAGACCTCTCCAACTACCAATATGGCACAGAATACTGGCGCAACCGCCTGGACCAGACCTGGAACAAGGCTTATGCGCTGATTCTGAACTGCAACAAGATTCTGGAAAGTATCGACCAGAACCAAGATCTCTTTACAGGCGGCAACTATTATGCCGTAAAGGGAGAAGCACTGGCGCTGAGAGCGATGCTGCACTTCGACATGCTGCGCCTCTTCGGTCCGGTTTATGCCAAGGACAGCGATAAGAAGGCGATACCTTATTATAATAAGCAGACCAACAGTCCGGAGCCTATCCTCACAGCCAAGGAGGTGGCAGAGAAGGTGGTTGCCGACCTGGAGGAAGCCCGCATCCTGCTTGCCAACGACCCGGTGAAGACAGAAGGAACCCTGATGAGCGGTTCGCAGGACGGTACCAGCAACTTCATGCGCTACCGTGCTCTCCGACTCAACTACTATGCCGTAGAGGCTCTTCTGGCTCGTGTGAATCTCTATATGGGCAATAAGACCGAGGCGTTCAAGTATGCCACCGATGTCATCAAGACAGCCGACCAGGGCATCTTCCCATTCGTAGACAAGAGTCTGGTTATAGGTTCGCCAGCCGACCCTGACCGCATCTTCTCTTCAGAGGTACTGTTTGCACTGACCAACACCAGCCGCAGCAAGATTCACAAGAATTTCTACGATCCGTCACGATTGCCAAACTATGTGTTCCGCATGGACGATAACCTGATGAGCAACATCGTGTATGGCGGGGCAGCAACAACCGGCGGCTATCAGGACGACTACCGTTACCGTGCCAACTGGATAGCAACAGGCAGCAACCGTTATTTCTACAAGTATAGCGATATGGTAGCTAACGGAAGCATCCAGAACACGATGATTCCGATGATACGTCTGGGTGAGATGTTCCTCATTGCAGCCGAGAGCCAGAGCGACAACCTGGCTAACGGAGTACAGTATGTCAATGCCCTACGCAGAAACCGCGGTGTAGCGAACCTTCAGACTCTGACTCCTGATTTGCTGAAGTATGAGTACATCCGCGAGTTGTATGGCGAAGGCCAGCTGTTCTATCTCTACAAGCGATTGAACAGCGACATCATCACCTCTTCTAACGCGAACAAGAATCCAAAGGCAAGCGACCTCATCTTCGTGGTTCCACTGCCTGACTCTGAGACAGAAAACTAGTTAACAGTTTACAGTTGAGAGTTTATAGTTAAGACTAATTATATACGATTTTTATATGAAATATCAGATAAAGACTCTATTGATTGGAGCGATGGCGGCCCTATCTCTAGGCTCATGCAGCGAACAGGAACCGGATGTTTTTCAGAACATTAACGGCGTTTACCTGAACAATCGCTCCAACACCAATATCCTGCAGGCAAACACCAATGTGACCTTTGTCTATCAGAAAGGCGATGAGATGCAGGTGCCTGTCAAGATACAGCTGGTAGGCCGTCCTACAGACCACCCTCGCGAGATAGCCCTAATGGTTAGCTCGGAGGATGCACAGGAAGGCACAGACTACATCCTGCCGGAAAAGGCTGAGATGCCAGCGGGCGAAACCGTACTGGAATATATGATTACGCTGAAACGTACTGCCATCCTGAAAACTCAGGAGAAGCATATACAGGTAAGTCTGCAGCCTAACGAGAACTTCACTCTTCCTGTTACCGAAGAGACGACAGCCAACGGCGATGTGGTTTCTACCCTTTCTTATCAGATTATCTTCTCTGACAAGTTTACCACGGCACCAAAGGCATGGAAAACCGATCTGCTCGGCGATTTCACCCAGCAGAAGTTCGAACTGGCTTGCAAGGTACTCGACCTGGACCCAGCCGATTTCAACGACGATTCTAAGATGACGCTTGCCATGCAGAGCTATGTAAGTTCTGAGATGCAGAGCTATGTGAGAGAGCAGCAGAAACTTCGCAACAACGGCGAGGCGTACGATGCCGATGCATTCGATGCAAAGGGCAATGCGCTGGCTTTCTATGGAGAATAAAAAAAACTGGAAGATTATGAAAAATTATAAAATAATGGCAGCGGCTCTGATGATGGCTACGATGATGGCAGGATGCTCGCAAGATGAGGGCAACTACGATTATCACAGTCTGAACGAGCCTACTATCACCGGCGTGCCTGAGACCATCTCGGTACTCACCCATGCCAACATCGACCTCGACCCGAATCTGGGCGATAACATCACCGACCTCGATGCCTACAACTACGAGTGGAAGGTCATCAATAAGTCGGGCGACAACGAGGTGACCGTGCTTGGCAACGAAAAACATCTCGTGCAGGAAATGACGCTTCCTGCAGGAGAATATACCCTCTACTTCACCGCAACAGAGAAGAAGACCGGACTCTTCTGGCAGCAGAGCTATACACTCACCGTGAGCGATACCTCTTCAGAAGGCTGGATGGTGCTCTGTGATGTGAACGGCAAGACCCGTCTCGACATGATATCGAAGGTTACAGGCAAAACCTATCTCGACATCCTCAAGACCAGCGGAATGCCTGAGTTGAATCATCCATACAGCATCCAGTATGCGCCAAACAGCGGACATTCCGACTCTCCTTTCTATCTCTTTACTGCCGACGGAGCCACCCGTCTGTCAAAGAACAGTTTTGTATGGCAGAAGGATTACGACTTCAAGTACGAGGTAGCCAAGCAGACCAATCTGAAGCCACAGAGCATGGTATGCGACCAGAGCGGCATGATGAGAATGATTGTGAGCGACGGCTATGCATATTCGGCATCCAACATGGGTATCCAGGGACTCTTCGCTGCCGTCAACAAGCAGCCTGTTCTTGCACCAGCCGTGGGAGCCAACATCGGAGCATCCTCTTACGCATCCATCTATCTGCTTTATGATAATGTGAACAAGTGCTTCATGTCCTGCTGTCCATTCCTGACGGGCCTTTCGCTCTCTGATGTTTCCTATCACAGCATGAAGGATATGGAAGAGATTGCTACCGGATACAAGGGATCGGATATGGTAACCGGCAAAGCCTTCAGCGAATATCCTACCGGCATGGATTTCGTCTATATGGAGAATACGAAATATGACCCGGGAAACGCCAAGATGGGCATCACCTATACCATCCTGCGCAGCGGAAAGAAATATGAACTGTATGGCATCCAGCTAGGTGATATGCTCTGCTATGCCGACTGCACCTTTGCACTGGGTAAGGCTTACTACGGCGACTTGAGCGACTGCAAAGACATCGCCAATGCCTCTTGCTTCGCCTTCAGTTCACAGAAGAACTACATGTATTATGCTGTAGGCGGTACCGTTTATCGCGTGAACCTCTCGGAGAAACCATTGAAGGCAGAGCGCCAGTTCAGTTTCAGCGGCGAAACCATCACGATGATGAAGTTTAATTTCTATCAGAATTCAGCTTCAGCCCATGATTACGATCTCATCGTAGGTTCAGAGAACAGCAATGGTTCGGGTACACTCCGCATCTACGACGGCATGAGCGCAGAGGGCGATTTCTCTAAGGTTACACCTACCAGCTATTCAGGCTTCGGCAAGATTGTAGATGCTACTTACCGTGAGCGTACCAACTAATCATCAACTTTAAAAAAGAAAATAAAAATGAAGAATAGAATATTATCATTGCTTCTGTTCCTGCTGGCAGCAGTGAACATGCACGCAGCTGAGGGCATCACCGTTAGATTTGACGTCAAGAATCCGGTGCTCTCCAATGTGGTACTCGTCTACCACATGAGCGTCAACGAATTTCCACTGACCGACGGAAAGGCTACCGTGCAGCTCGACGGCATGGATGCTCTCTACGCCAACGTTTATTATGGAGAGAAGACCAAGAACGTATATCTTCAGAAGGGCGACGATGTAACCATCTCGTTCGATGCCAACGATTTCGACAACACTTTCGCCGTAATGGGCGGCAACGAGAAGGCTATCGATTACTTGAACAAGATTCAGTTAACCGGCTTGCCTAATGAGGCTTACATCCAGCCTTGGAGCGAGTTTAAGGCTACCGTTGACAAGAAGATAGCTTCGATGAAACGCCTGCTGAAGGCACGCAAGTTTGCTGCCGACGACAAATTCCTGAAGATGGAAGAAGGCAGAATCACCTACTTCTATGCCAATGCCTTCCTGATGTATCCGGTAAGTCATACTTATCTCACTCAGGATACCACTCTAGTATTGGGTAAGGACTATTACGATACCCTGCGCCAGTATGTGAAGGAGGATGATGATCTCGCCGACAACGATGAGTATCGCAACTATATGATTGAGACAGCCCACGTATTTGATGAAGCGGGAAAGAACATCCGCCAACTCTATCCTAAGGTGCTTGCAGAGATGAGCTATATCGGCGAAAATACGAAGAGCGACAAGGTGCGCGAATCGCTGATTCATTTTCTGGCTTTCACCTATGTTGAAGGTAATGGCGTGGAGAACATCACCGATCTGCAGAATCTGTACTATACCTATGTTACATCGCCTCGCCTGAATGAAATCTTCAAGAAGGCATGTGCCAAATGGGACAAAGCGGCTGTGGGACGTCCATCACCTATGTTCAAGGGTGTGGATGTAAACGGCAAGGAGATGACGCTCCGTGATTTCCGTGGCAAGTACATATATATAGATATGTGGGCTACCTGGTGCGGACCATGCCAGAAAGAGTTGCCATTCCTCAAGAAACTGGAAGAGAAGTTCAAGGACAGAAACATCGTTTTCGTAGGTCTTTCTATCGACCAGGACAAGGCGAAGTGGGCTGCCAGGGTGAAGAGCGGTGCACTGAGCGGTACCCAACTTTATATCGGTAAGGGCAGCAAGTTCCAGAGCGATTACCGCATCAGCGGTATTCCTCGCTTCATCCTCCTCGATTCTAACGGCAGAATCGTGAATCCAGACATGACCCGTCCTTCAAGCGAGGACACAGAGAAGATTCTGAACAGTCAGCCTGGGTTGTAAGAATAGAGTTTAAAAACAATATATATATTTATTTATCAATTAATTAAAACACAGCACTATGAAAAAATTGATTTCAATGATGTTGATGCTTTGTGCATTCATCACTTTCTCAGCGTGTTCGTCAGACGACGATGGTCCTACTAACCCAGTAAGCAATGCAGTGGTTCCAACATCTGCAAAGATTGGTGCCGAGGTAACCGTACAGGGTAGCGGTTTCGCTGCTGGTCAGACTCTTTATCTCCAGCCTGAGCAGGGAGCTGAGGTTAACACCAATGCCAAGATGTCTTCTAACGGTGCAACCTTCACCATTCCTTACACCATGACTGAAGGTAAGGTAAACGTAGTATTGAAGACAGGTAATGATAGCTGGACATTGGGCAGCATGATTCTTCTTGCAGCTGACAACCCAATCTCTACCTTGTCATTGCCAGGCGAGATGGGTATTGGCGAGGAAGTAACCCTTACCGGTATCGGTTTTGCCCAGGGCGACAAGATTGTAGTTGGTGACAAGACATTAGAAGCAACAGTTACAGCTGATGGCGTAAAGGTTACTATTCCTGCAGATTTGGCAGAGGGCGAATATGCCGTATCTCTGGTTCGCGGCAATGCTTCTTGGGAGTTGGGTAAGGTATATGCCTTCCAGCCAAAGCGTATCAAGAGCATCTATTTCGAAAACGGTTTGTTGGCCATGATTGGTGCTCAGAGCGTAACCATGAACTTCACTTACAATGCAGACGGTACACTTGCAGAAATTGCTTCTGCAGAAGGTCTTGGTTGGAAATTCACCTACGATGGCAATGTAGTGAAGACTGTTAGCCCTATTACTGATGGTGAACTCGATTTTACCATCGAAAACGGAAAAGTTGTAAAGAGCACAGCAGCTAAGGCAGAGGCTGATTACCCTACAACCCAATATGATTATTGGACATACAACAACGACAATACCCTTGCATCTGTTACAAACAAGGACAAGTGGTATAGAGGTTTGCAGCTGACCGACATCACCATGGAGGATGGCAACCTGGCTTCTTACGAATTTGGTGGCAGCATGAAGTTCACCGCAGATAAGAGCATCAAGGCTATTCCTGGTACCATCGATGTACGTTATCTCCTGGATCTCTTCTCTTATGTATTCCAGGGTGAGGATATTTTCGTAGGTCTGCTTCTCAACCAGCAGGTAACCAATTCAAGCTATATGCCAGCCAAGGCACACTTCGGTTACCAGGATTTCGAGACAGGTGAGAACAAGTGGGCTGACGTTAATCTGAACACTACATTCAAGGACAATGTATTGAGCATCGACTTCCTGTCATTCAAGGATCTTGAGCAGATTTCCGGAACCTATGGTAGCAAGCTCATTGTTACATACGAAAACAAGTAATCACCAAATCGGTTAAGCCTTTACAAATCGCTTAAACGATACGTAATAATAAAAGCCCGACAGGAAGCAGCAACGCTCTCCTATCGGGCTTTAATTATTGTGTAAAGAAGAAAAATTCAAAAAAAATATGGAAAAGGCTTGCAAGTTTCGGAATATTGGCGTATATTTGCAGAAAAAAAGAAAGGCTTATGAAATATTTGGATCCTAAGGCCGATTTGACCTTCAAAAAAGTGTTTGGCGAACATCCCGAGTTGGTAAAAAGTTTGCTTAACGCCCTTCTTCCTTTTAAGAGTGAGGAAGAGGAAATCACTTCTGTGACATATCTTACGCCTGAAATGGTTCCCCAGACACCCACACGAAAATATAGCATAGTGGATGTGAGATGCGAGGATGCCCAGGGACGTCAGTTTATTGTAGAAATGCAGATGGTTTGGTCTGCGGAGTTTAAGCAGCGAGTTCTCTTCAATGCTTCCAAGGCATATGTAAAGCAGCTAAACAGGGGAGAAGATTATTCTCTTCTGAAGCCAGTTTATTCTCTCAACTTGGTTAATGAAGTATTTGAGCCTGAACTGGATGATTATTACCACTATTACCATCTTGTTCATGAGGAACATACCGAAAAAGTAATTGATGGTTTGCATCTGGTATTTGTTGAGTTGCCGAAGTTTACGCCTCATACGTTTACAGAGAAGAAAATGCAGGTTTTATGGCTTAGGTATCTGACAGAAATTGATGAGAAAACGAAGGAAGTTCCGGCAGAACTGCTGGCTAATCCGGAGATAGCCAAAGCCGTATCAGAGATTGAAGAATCAGCCTATACCGAGGAGGAACTTCTGGGTTATGATGAATTCTGGGATATGGTGAGCGTAGAGAAGACGCTTGCCGGCAGGTTGGAGCGTTTGACGAAGGCTAATGATGATACTGAGGAGAAACTTAAGGCAACATCTAGTCAGCTGGAGGCAACATCTAGTCAGTTAAAAGAAGCTGAGGAGCAGAGAAAGGAAGCTGAGGAGCAATTAAAAAGAGCTAATGAGGAAAAATTGCAATCAGCCAAAAAACTTCTACAGGCTGGAGTATCAGCTGATATTGTGGCAAGTACTCTTAACTTAAGTATGGATGAAATAAAAAAAATGATTCAGGCTTAAGATACAGTAAACGTAACTATAGTAATAAACAGAACCCGCTTTAATAAGTGGGCTCTGTTAAGATAATATGCAATCCTTTTTTTCTTCTGTCGTTGCGCATATTTGAGAGATTTGTGCAGTTTGCAATCCTTTCCACATCTAGCCGATTTTCGGAAAGGATTGTATTGTATTTATTTTTTTAAGTTGATTCAAGTTTCGCAAGTTCAGAAGTTTCCCGGGAGTAGTCTTATCGGCATTCACCTCTATTCAGCTCTTCATATCGCCAAAGAATAAAGGTTAAATCCGATAAATCTTGTTAAACAAATTCTGTCTTGCCTCTTATGTTTATACCTTTGCACGCAAATTTATAATCACAAAGGACATTTTCATGTCCCAAAAGGATAATATTTAATTTAAATAAGAGAAGAAAAATGAAAGAAAAAGCAGAAAGTTCAGAAGCCTGGAATCATCACAGAGTAGGCTTTCTGGGATTGCTCGTTACATTAGGCATTGTATTCGGAGACATCGGAACATCACCTCTCTATGTGATGAAGGCCATCCTGCATACGGGCGAAAGCATCAGCGAGAGCACCATCCTGGGCGCACTGTCATGCATCATCTGGACACTCACCCTCCAGACCACCATCAAATATGTATGCGTGGCGCTGCGTGCCGACAACAATGGCGAGGGAGGCATCCTCGCCCTCTATGCCTTGCTGCGCCGACTCAAGAGCAAGTGGATTTACCTACTGGCCATCATTGGCGCAAGCACCCTGCTGGCAGACGGAATCATCACCCCTGCCATCACCGTGACCACAGCCATCGAAGGACTCGAAAGCATCAGTCCCAACCTGCCAGTTATCCCCATCACCCTTGCCATCATCACCATCATCTTCTTCGTGCAGCGGTTTGGCACAGAGAGTATTGGCAAATCGTTTGGCGTATTTATGCTGCTATGGTTCCTGCTGCTGGGCGTGGTGGGAACTTTCAGTATCACGTCTTACCCATTGATACTGAAGGCTTTCAACCCCTATTATGCTGCCATGCTGCTGGCAAAATCGCCTGAATGGTTTCTGATTCTGGGTGCCGTATTTCTCTGTACCACCGGTGCAGAGGCTCTCTACTCCGACCTGGGACATTGCGGCAGAAAGAACATCGCCATCAGCTGGGGCTTCGTAAAGACCATGCTCATTCTCAACTATCTGGGACAGGGAGCATGGGTGCTGAATCATGCAGATACGGCACTGGCAGTGAATCCGTTCTTTGCCATCATGCCGCAGAGCATGCTGTTCTTCGCCATCATCATGGCCACGGGTGCGGCAATCGTTGCGAGCCAGGCACTCATCAGCGGAACCTTCTCCATATTGAGCGAAGCCATGAACCTGCACTTCTGGCCGCGCATGCGAATCAAGCATCCTACCCATGTTAAGGGGCAGCTCTATATCCCGATGATCAACCTCGCCATGTACATCGGTGTGGTTCTCATCATCCTGCTCTTCCGCGACTCCTCGCACATGGAGGCTGCCTACGGACTCGCCATCACTATCACCATGCTGATGACTACCCTGCTGCTCGGTTTCTACCTGCACAGCAAGGGAGTGGCACGGATTTTCACGATGCTGTTTATGGGCGCATACTGCATCATCGAAGCCATCTTCCTGACTGCCAATCTGTCAAAGTTTCTTGCAGGTGGATGGTATACGATGCTCATTGGCGGAATCCTGTTCCTGATGATGTACGTGTGGGTGAAAGCCATGAAGATACGACGCCATTATATCAGCACCAAACCGCTGGATGATTATTATCAGATTATCTCCGACATCAAGGCCGACGAGAGCATCCCTAAGTATGCTTCCAACCTGGTTTATGTGAACCACGCCAACAAGGAAGGTGCCGTAGATGACAAGTTGCTCTACTCCATTATCAACAAGCAGCCGAAACGTGCTGACCATTACTGGCTTATCAACATGGAGTTTGTTGACACTCCTGACACGCTGGAGTACAACTGCGAGACCCTGATTCCCGACACCCTCTACAGCGTAACCATGCACATTGGTTTCCGCATAGAGCCTAGGGTGAGTCTCTATCTGCGACAAGTGGTGGAAGATCTGGTAACAGACGGAAAGGTAGATTTGCAAAGCACCTATCCTTCGCTGCGCAAATACGGAATTCCGGGCGATTTCCGATTCATCATCATTCACCGCGTATATTACCCCGAGAGTTCAGATAATCGCCAACAGAACCTGCTGATGAGTATCTACGCTCTTATCAGCAAGATAGGTATTGACGAGCCTAAGGCATTGGGCCTCGACACTTCCATGGTAGTGGTAGAAAGAGTGCCACTCATCATCAACCATCCGGTCATTAAGGCCAAGGTCATTAAGGTCATTAAGGATTCTGAAACATCACAAAGCAGACAATAAGCAAAAAGGCGAGGCGCTTTCACAAGCTCCCCGCCTTTAACCTATTAGCCTGAAAGATAGCTAACAACTAACACAAAACCTTATAACTTTTATCAAATATAAATCGTTATTTGATTTATGAACGAACATCTTAATTAGAGGATAGTCTTAACAGCTTCCAACATGCCCTTCTCCTGAATAAGGTCAAGATCCTTCTTAACCAACTCTGTCAAGCCAGGAACAGTCTTGTTGAGATCCTCGTGCCAGATATAGTCGAAGCCCAATACGCCCTCAGCTACCTTCTGAGTATCGCCGGTAGCCCAAAGCTCGGTGAGCTTGTCCATAATCTTCTGGTCATCGTTTGGCTGGATAGGAGCACCATCCTCGCGAACACCACCCTTATAGTAAGTGATGATAGCTGCAAGACCGAATACCAAGCCCTGTGGCAACTCGCCCTTACGCTCCAGGTAAATCTTGACACCTGGCAGGTCACGAGTCTCAAACTTAGGGAATGAGTTGAGCATGATGCTTGTTACCTGATGATCTACGAATGGATTCTCGAAACGCTCCAATACGTCAGAAGCGAACTTCTGGAGCTCATCCATAGGGAGGTTCAGAGTCTGCATCAACTCCTCAAACTGTACCTTGTGGATGTACTTGCCCAATACTGGGTGCTCGCAAGCATCGCGAACGATGTTCACGCCGCTGAGGTATGTAACAGGGCTCAATACGGTGTGAGGACCATTGAGGAGAGTAACCTTACGCTCGTGGTATGGCTTCTCATTATCTGTGATAAGCACGTGGAGACCTGCCTTGTGAGCTGGGAACTCCTCCTGCATCTGCTCTACTGTCATGTTTTCAGCCTTCTCGATAACCCAGAGGTGGAAGCTTTCTGCCTTAACTACGAGGTTGTCCTTGTAGCAAACCTTCTGCTGAATCTCCTTGATGGTGTCGCGTGGGAAACCAGGAACGATGCGGTCTACCAATGTAGCGCAAACGTAGCAGTGGTTTGTGAACCACTCCTTGAAGCCCTCGTAATCAGCACCCATGTCTTCCTTCCAAAGCTCGATATACTGATAGATGCACTCCTTGAGGTGGTGACCATTGAGGAAGATCAGCTCACATGGCATCAGGATCATACCCTTGGTTGGGTCGCCCTCGAAGAACTTATAGCGGTGGAACAAAAGCTGAACCAACTTGCCTGGATAAGAAGCTGCAGGAGCATCTGTAAACTTGCAAGAGTCATCGAATGCAATACCAGCCTCTGTAGTGTTAGAGATGATGAAACGCATCTCTGGCTGCTCAGCCAAAGCCATGAAAGCCTGGTTCTGAGAATATGGGTTCAACGCACGGCTGATAACGTCGATACGCTCCAATGTATTGATAGCCTGGCCGTTCTCCTTACCCTGAAGGTTTACGTGATAGAGGCAGTCCTGACCGTTCAACCAGTCAACCATACCACCAGCCAATGGCTGTACTACAACGACAGAACCGTTGAAGTCGGTCTTCTTATTCATATTCCATACAATCCAATCTACGAATGCACGGAGGAAGTTACCTTCACCAAACTGAATGATTTTCTCTGGAGCGACGCTCTTAGGAGCAGTGCGCTTGTTTAATGCTTTTAGCTCTTTCATGATTTGTTTATTTTATATTTAATATTTTACTTTTCGCTTTAAATTCCAATCTATTCATCAGATTGTTTTTTCTGAGTGCAAAGGTAGTAAATATTTCGTTTGATTGTTCCAAAAACAGCGAAAATCTTCACGCAAACCTTTACGCTCCACTCCGGTTCTATACCTTATTATATATAGAACTGCGCAGGCACAAAATAAAGAAGTAGGGATTTTCCCCCATCCCTTTAGGGGAAA
>ENA-USUA01001017-USUA01001017.1-human-gut-metagenome-genome-assembly--contig:-NODE-1017-length-14260-cov-4.582176_pt1 | contig 14260 bp, 10 predicted proteins | sample MGYA00250057_ERZ773390 | MGnify/ENA primary metagenome ERZ773390 (study PRJEB29103, sample SAMN06111941) | human gut metagenome | biome: human gut; feature: ankylosing spondylitis patient; material...
TGGGTATTAACTCTCTGGATGTGTCTATGGGGCTCTATAAGAGTTTCTTCAAAGAAAGATTGAGTTTCCAACTTCAAAGGAGCTGTTCCGACTGCCGGTTAAAAAGAATGAGGGAGACGGATATTTCGGACTCCGCCTATTAGAAAACCACACACTATTTACAGGCTTTCAGGTAAAAAGCCTGAAGAGGTAAATGTAATGCTTTCACCCAAGAAAATACAGAATTAAAACAGTATTCGACAAAAGTAACATACCTTTAAACTACACCCAAACACCTTTCAACAATCCTGCATAGGATATTTCACGAATATCCATATTTTTGCCGGTGAACAAAAATCACTAAATACTTACTGACATGAAAAGAAACTCTCTGTTGCTTGCAACCGCTCTGCTCATAGGCATGACAGGCTGCAAAAACACTCCGGTCCAGAAAGAAGCCTGGATAAGCAACGCACTCGATGCCGCTTCCTATCAGTTGAAATCAACCGCCGAGGAACTCTCCGGAACAAGCAAGTTCCCACGTTCCATACATTCCGGCTATGATGTAAACTTTCTTGATACTCAGCTGCAGCGCGAGAACAAAGCATACATCGACTCTTTACACCCCAATCCCGAAGCCCTGCAATTAGGACAAAAACGTCTTTGCGGCATTGCCGACTGGACCAGCGGATTCTTCCCCGGAAGCCTTTGGTATGCCTATGAACTGACCGGCGATGAAGAGTTGAAAAAACGTGCCATCGAATATACCAACATCCTGAACCCGATACGTGAGCTGAAAGGTACCCATGACGTGGGCTTCATGATGAATTGCAGCTATGGCAATGCCCTCCGCCTCGCCCCTAACGACACCATTAAAGCCGTACTCGTAGAAACAGCGGATAATCTGTGCGCCCGTTTCAACCCGGAAATCGGTTGTATACGCTCGTGGGACTTCGGTGCGTGGAACTTCCCCGTAATCATTGACAATATGATGAACCTGGACCTGCTGTTCAACGTATATAAGCTGACAGGAGATGAGAAGTATAAGAATGTGGCTGTAAAGCATGCACAAACCACTATGAAAAACCACTTCCGTCCGGACTACACCTCCTATCACGTGGTCAGCTATAACAATGACGGAAGCGTGGAAATCAAACAGACACACCAGGGTAAAAATGCAGAATCGGCCTGGTCGCGCGGCCAAGCGTGGGGAGTATACGGCTATACTTCCTGCTATCGCGAAACCCGGGACACGGCTTTCCTGCAGGAAGCCGTTCACATTGCAGACATGATTATGGAACGTGTAAAGACGGACGACCTGATTCCTTACTGGGACTATGATGCCCCGGCAGGTGAAAAGACTCCGCGTGATGCGTCTGCCGCGGCTGTCACGGCATCGGCTTTCCTGGAGCTCAGCACATTTGCACCCGACGGCAAAAAATATTCCGACTATGCCGAAACAATCCTGAAAAACTTGTCCGGTCCGAAATATCTGGCAGCCAAAGGCAGCAATCAAGGTTACGTGCTGATGCATTCCACCGGCTCACTGCCGCATGGCTCTGAAATAGACGTACCGCTGAACTACGCGGATTACTACTATATGGAAGCATTAAAAAGATACATCGATTTGAAAAATAAAGGGTAAAGGTTAGGTAAACGGTTGTTTTTTTAATTAACTTTGACGAACGGGGATAATCATTTATCCTCGTTCTTTATTTAAATCATCTAATACATTCCGCAAATGTCAAAAATAAAAAGCCTGTTACTGGCAAGTTCAGTATGTATCGCAACTGTCTGTATCAATTTTCCCGCCCATGCAACCGAAAGGCATCTTCTTGAACAGACCGTTTCCTATGAGGAATTGGGCAATGTACTCCGCTACCGGCAAAGCTGGGTGGACTATCCCGCCTATACCGACCGGAAATCCTGGAAAGAGAAAACAGCCCCCGAAATGAGGGAGCTTATCATCAGGAACGGCGAACACGCCCTGAAACACGAATGGAAACCGGACCTTGCCTCCGACTACCTTGCCTTTAAGCGCACCGGCGAAATCCGCACCGGACGCGCCAACCACAAAGCCCTGCAAGCCTTGACCCTCGCAGAACTGGTAGAGGGACAAGGCAGATTTATGGATGCCATCATAGACGGTGTATGGTTTCTGTGCGAGACGTCCTGGATACACTCGGCACACCTCGGCTTTCAGAAAGACCGCTCCGGACTGCCCGACAGGAATGAACCGACCATCGAACTGGTAGTGGCCGACATCGGCGCGCAAATGGCATGGACTTACTATTTCCTGAAAGACGAATTCGACAAGGTGAGCCCGCTGATTAACGAACGGATTATCGAGGAAGTCAACAGAAACCTGATAAACCCCTACTTCGCACGGGATGATTACTGGTGGATGGGATTCGGCGACCAGCAGGTAAATAACTGGAATCCGTGGATTAACTACAACGTGCTGCAAGCCCTGATGCTGATAGAGAAAGACCCGGAACGTGTGCGGCAAGGAGTCTGGAAGCTGATGAAATCCACTGATTTCTTTTTCAGCATGTATCACGAGGACGGAGCCTGCGACGAGGGTCCCACCTATTGGAGCGGGGCTTCCGGCTATGCCCTGAAGTTTCTGGATTTGCTGGCTAAAGCAACCGGAAACAAGGTGAACATATTCAACGCTCCCCTCTTGCGTAATATGGCGCAATACATTTACCGGGTACACATCGGCGGCAACTATTTTGTAAACTTCGCCGACTCCGCACCCAAAGTAAGTCCAAGCCCGGGTATCCTCTACCGGTACGGCGAACTGACCGGAGACCCCGCCATGATGAAATTTGCCTCATTCATGGCACAGCAAAACCAAAGTTTCAAGGACGGGGTAAACGGATATTTCGCTTCTGCCCTGGACGAGCTTTTTATGTACAAAGATATCATCGGCCATCCGCAAGGCGAACCGCTTACCGGCACTTATTGGTTTAAAGACACCCAAATCTGCGTGGCACGCGACACCGAAGGCAAAAGCGACGGCTTCTTCTTCGCAGCGAAAGGCGGAAACAATCAGGAAAGCCATAACCACAACGATGTGGGGGCGTGCATCCTTTACTACAATGCCCTGCCAGTGCTTATCGATGCAGGCGTAGGTACTTATACCCGACAGACCTTCGGACCGGAGCGGTACACGATATGGACCATGCAGTCCGATTATCACAACCTGCCCCTCATCAACGGAACCCCGCAGAAGAACGGCCGGGAGTTTGCCGCACACAGCCAGCAATACAAAGCCACCGCCAAAACCGTATCCTACCAGGTGGACATTGCCCGTGCCTATCCGCAGGAAGCAAATGTAAAAAGCTGGATTCGCAACTATACGCTGCACAGGAAAAAGGATTTCACAATCACCGACAAATGGAAACTTTCGGCATGCAACGAACCGAGTGTATTAAACCTGATGACCTGCTGCGAAGTCGAAATCGACCGCAACAAAAACATTATACTGACAGGAGAGGCGGGTAGGTTCAAAGTGGAATACGATAAAAAGCTCTTATCGCCCGCAACGGATACCGTCGAACTGACCGATCCGAAATTAATCCACTCCTGGAACCGGAAAAAGCTGACGCGTATCCGTTTCACAATTGTGTCGCAACAAATTTCCGGTGAAAGCAAACTGGTGATAAAGAAAGCTCAGTATCATAAGACCTTGAACGATTGATAATGATTGATAATCATTGATTTCATAACCTCTCCCCCTAAGTTCATCCTTGACGTACGGGCATAAAAAAAGGAGTACCGCTGTACTCCAACCTTTGTTAACCTTAAATCTAATACTATGAAAAACACATTGCAAAGATACGGACATTTGCTAAATCTGCAAATTATCCAAGAAAAAAAGTATGTTTTATAACACAGATTAAGAAAAAAGGACGGATATGCAAACGCATACCGTCCTTTTTTTAACATTTATCGTTGCGGATTATTCCTCATCCAACAGGATTTCAAGAATCTGGCAAGCAGCCTTTGCCACCGGAGTACCCGGACCAAAGATGGCAGCTACGCCGGCCTTATAAAGGAAATCATAGTCCTGTGCGGGAATCACACCGCCTGCAATCACTACAATATCCTCACGACCCAACTTCTTGAGTTCTTCAATAATCTGCGGAACCAATGTCTTGTGTCCGGCAGCCAATGAAGAAACACCTACTACATGAACGTCGTTTTCCACCGCTTCGCGGGCAGCTTCGGCAGGAGTCTGGAACAGAGGTCCCATATCTACGTCGAAACCGCAGTCGGCATAACCCGTTGCCACCACTTTGGCGCCGCGGTCGTGACCGTCCTGACCCATTTTAGCTACCATGATACGGGGCTGACGTCCCTCTTTCTTCGCAAATTTCTCAGCCAACTCACAAGCTCTGTGGAAGTCGCTGTCGTTCTTACTTTCTGATGAATACACGCCTGAAATAGTTCTGATTACTGCTTTATAACGTCCTACAACTTTTTCGCAAGCATACGAAATCTCGCCCAATGTGGCACGGACACGTGCTGCTTCCACTGCCAGTTCCAGCAGGTTGCCTTCCTTCGTCTCCACACATTTGGTGATGGCATCGAGTGCTTTCTGCACGGCAGCCTCATCACGGCCTTCCTTCAATATCTTCAGGTTCTGGATCTGTTCCTGGCGGACAGCCGTATTGTCAATCTCAAGAATATCAATAGGAGCTTCTTTCTCCAGACGATATTTGTTTACACCCACAATAGTCTGCGAACCACTGTCGATACGTGCCTGCGTGCGTGCGGCAGCCTCTTCGATACGCATCTTGGGGATACCGGTTTCGATGGCCTTCGCCATACCGCCCAGCTTCTCGATTTCCTGAATCAGCTCCCAAGCCTTGTGCGCAAGCTCATTGGTCAGAGACTCTACATAGTAAGAACCGCCCCACGGGTCGACATTCTTGCAGATGTAAGTTTCTTCCTGAATATAAATCTGAGTATTACGTGCAATACGTGCAGAGAAATCGGTTGGCAATGCGATAGCCTCGTCCAAAGCGTTGGTGTGCAAGGATTGGGTATGTCCCAAAGCAGCAGCCATAGCCTCGATACAGGTACGGCCCACGTTGTTGAACGGGTCCTGCTCGGTCAGCGACCAGCCGGAAGTCTGGGAGTGCGTACGCAATGCGAGTGATTTCGGGTTTTTCGGGTTGAACTGTTTCACAATCTTCGCCCACAACATACGTGCGGCACGCATCTTGGCTATCTCCATGAAGTGGTTGGTACCGATAGCCCAGAAGAATGACAGACGCGGTGCGAATGCGTCGATGTCGATACCTGCGGCAACACCTGCACGAAGATATTCCAGACCGTCGGCCAGGGTGTAAGCCAACTCGATATCCGCTGTAGCGCCGGCCTCCTGCATATGGTAACCGGAGATGGAGATAGAGTTGAACTTAGGCATCTTCTGAGATGTGTATTCAAAAATATCGGAGATAATCTTCATGGAGAATGCAGGCGGATAGATATAGGTGTTACGCACCATGAACTCCTTCAGAATATCGTTCTGGATAGTACCCGCCATTTCTTCCAACTTGGCGCCTTGCTCCAGACCGGCATTGATGTAGAATGCCATGATAGGAAGCACCGCACCGTTCATGGTCATGGACACGGACATCTTGTTCAAGGGAATGCCGTCGAAGAGCACTTTCATGTTTTCCAGTGAACAGATGGACACACCTGCCTTACCGACGTCGCCTACCACACGTTCGTGGTCGGGGTCGTAGCCGCGGTGGGTAGCCAGGTCGAATGCCACGGACAGACCTTTCTGTCCGGAGGCCAGGTTACGGCGATAGAAAGCATTGGACTCCTCGGCAGTAGAGAACCCTGCATACTGGCGGATAGTCCACGGACGCAAGGTGTACATTACAGAGTACGGACCGCGCAGATAAGGCGGGATACCTGCCGCATAGTCGAGGTGTTCCATACCTTCGAGGTCTTCTTTGGTGTAAACAGGCTTCACTTCAATGTGTTCCGGAGTCTTCCAGTCGGCTTTGACGCCGTTAGCCTCTTCCCACTCAGCACCATTGGCGGGCTGGAAAGCGGCATATATATCTAAGTTTTTAAAATCTTTTCTCATCTTACTTCAAAAGTTTAGCGTTGAATTCCTTTAATGTTTCCAGAACGTTGACACGAACATGGATAAAGTTCTCGATACCTGCCGCTTTCAGCTCGTCCATGCAAGCGGGAGCGCCGGCTACGATGAACATGGCGCGGCCGTTCAAGGCCTTGAAAGCGGGAATTGCATATTCCGCATATTCATCATCGCTCGAACAGAGAACCACAATATCGGCTTTAGCCGCCATTGCAGCTTCCACCCCTTCCTCTACGGTCGGGAAACCGAGGTTGTCAACAACTTCATATCCGGCACAGGCCAGGAAGTTACAAGAGTATTGGGCACGTGCCTGACGCATAGCCAGGTTGCCGATAGTCAGCATAAATGCTTTGGGACGCTTGCCGGACGCTTCCGTTTCCAGACGCAACGCTTCAAATTCGCTGGCTGCACGGTCGAAGTTCAGTGACGGAACATCCTTTTCGCAAGTGCTGTGTCCGCCGCAACAGCAAGAAGCTTCCAACGGTTTCTTGTCGCCCGCCTTCTCGTTGAAGTTCGGGAACTGGTTAGTACCCAACAGCACTTCCTTACGCTTGGCAACGGCTGCATGGCGGGCCGTATTGCTCTCGTTCACGGCAGCCTGTATCTTGCCGGATTTTACGGATGCGTAGAAACCTCCGTCTTCTTCCACTGCAAGGAACAGCTCCCAAGCCTGCTTGGCAATAGCCACAGTCAGGTTCTCGATGTAGTAAGAACCGGCAGCCGGGTCGATAACCTTGTCGAAATGCGATTCCTCTTTCAGGAGCAGCTGCTGGTTGCGTGCCAGACGTTCGGAGAATTCATCGGGAACGGCATACGTCTTGTCGAACGGAACAACCGTCATGGAGTCGACGCCTGCAAGAGCGGCACTCATAGCCTCGGTCTGCGTACGCAACAGGTTTACGTGCGCATCGAACAAAGTAAGGTTGAAAGTGGACGTTTCCGCATGTATTCTCATCTTGGCAGCACAGCGGCATTCGTTGTGTTCGCCCTTGTTTTCGCAGTCGCGCAGGCATTCCGGATTATAGGAAGCCACGATATTGGCCCACAACATACGGGCAGCGCGGAATTTTGCTATTTCAAGGAAGTAATTGGAACTGATACCGAAATTAAACTTTATCTTCTTGGCTACCAAAGCTGCCGGCAGTCCGGCATCGGTCAGCTGGTTCATGTATTCATTACCCCAAGCCAGCGCGTAGCCCAGTTCCTGATAGATATATGCACCGGCATTGTTCAACGTCAGCGCATTCACGTTCAGGACGCGGTATTTCGGAAGCATGGCGGTAGCTTCAATCAAAGCCTTGGCAGTAGCCACCATATCGCCCTTTTCCTTGCCTTTGGCAAGCATCTTGTTGAAATAATCGTAGTTAATGGAACCTTGCAACTTCGTGAGGTCATAATCTTTCTTTTGGAAATAACCGACCAGAAGTTGTGCCAATTCCACCACGTGTCCCTGACAAGTGGAGAAATTCAATTCTATGCACTCCGCACAGATGTCTTTCAGCAAAGTTTCGATATACTCCGCACTCAGTTCTTTGGCTTTCACGTGGAAAGAGAGCGAATCGACACCCTTGTTCAAAATGTCCAACGCCTTGGCATTGGCTGCTTCGGGAGATTCCACCTTTATTTCCTGACGGACGAACCACTCATTATTGTTTTCTTTGTACCTCTAAGATAAGGGAACTCACCGGGAAGAGCATCCGTGGTCTTTAAACCTTCAAGGTCTTCCATACGATAGAAAGGTTTTACCTTGAATCCCTCATTCGTCCTCCAAACGAGCTTTTTCTCAAAGTCCGCACCCTTTAAGTCTGCGGTTACTTTCTCCATCCACTGTTCCGTAGAAACCGGAGAAAAGTCCGAGAAGAGTTTTTCTTTACTGTCTGCCATAGTTTATTTAAAATTAAAATAGATGAATAGTATTCATTTTGTCATCAATAGACTTGCAAATATAAGGAAATACTTCAAACAAAAAGGTTTTTTAGGGAAAATTGCACTTACGGATAACACTATGTCCATCCTTATTACCGGCATCCCTCCATAGATACCTTGCTTTTGCAAAGCTGGTATTACAAAAAGAAAAGAAAACCCTTTGCCAGCTCCCCTTTATTAAGTAATTTTGCGCAAAATTTTAAAAAGCAATAAATAAGGTACTATGAATTGGTTAGAAAGTCTTCTTTGGGACCCGACATCCGTCGCACATATCGTTTGCCTGTACGCATTCGTTATATCCGTGGGGGTGCTGCTGGGCAAGATTAAAGTTTTCGGAGTATCGTTGGGAGTGACGTTTGTCCTCTTTACCGGTATCCTGATGGGACATTTCGGATTTACAGGTGAAATACACATCCTACATTTCATCCGCGAATTTGGTTTGATTTTATTTGTATTCTGCATCGGTCTGCAGGTAGGGCCGTCGTTCTTCTCTTCTTTCAAGAAAGGGGGTATGACGCTGAACATGCTTGCCGTGGGCATTGTGGCACTGAACATAGTAGTCGCACTGGGCATTTATTTCATCGATGGAAATATAGACCTGCCGATGATAGTAGGCATTCTGTACGGTGCCGTAACCAACACTCCCGGTCTGGGTGCAGCTCAGGAAGCGTTGAACCAGCTGAATTATACGGGAGACCCCATCGCATTGGGATATGCCTGCGCCTACCCGCTCGGTGTGGTCGGCATCATCGGCTCTATTATCGCCGTGCGTTACATCTGCCGCATCAACCTGAAAAAAGAAGAAGAGGAGCTTAACACGCAAGAAACGGATATGAAGCACATGCCGCATATGCTGCATCTGGAAGTACGCAATGAGGCTATCGACGGCAAAAAGCTGATTCAGGTGAAGGATTTTCTGGGACGTTCTTTCGTATGCTCGCGTATCCGTCACGAAGGTCACGTCAGCATTCCAAACCAGGATACGGAATTCCACATCGGCGACCAGTTGTTCATCGTATGTTCCGAGGAAGACGCCGAAGCGGTTACCGCCTTTATCGGAAGGGAAATTCAAGTGGACTGGGAGAAGCAGGACACTCCGATGGTCTCACGCCGTATTCTGGTGACCAAATCGGAAATCAACGGAAAAAAACTTGGAAGCATGCACTTCCGCAGTATGTACGGAGTTAACGTGACACGTATCAACCGTTCGGGTATGGACCTGTTTGCCGATCCCAACCTGGTGCTCCAGGTAGGTGACCGTGTAATGGTTGTAGGCCAGCAGGATGCGGTGGAGCGTGTGGCCGGTGTACTGGGCAACCAGTTGAAGCGTCTGGATACGCCGAACATCGTTACCATCTTCGTCGGTATCTTCCTCGGCATTCTGTTAGGCAGCCTTCCCATCGCATTTCCGGGTATGCCGACACCGGTGAAATTAGGTCTGGCAGGCGGTCCGCTGGTGGTAGCCATCCTTATCGGACGTTTCGGACATAAGATGCATCTTGTAACGTATACCACCATGAGTGCCAACCTGATGCTGCGCGAAATAGGTATCGTACTTTTCCTTGCCAGCGTAGGCATAGAGGCAGGTGAGCATTTTGTACAGACGGTCGTGGAAGGAAGCGGTCTGGCGTATGTAGGCTACGGTTTCCTGATTACCACCATCCCGTTGCTGATAATCGGTATGATTGCCCGGTTCTATTGCAAGGTCAATTATTTCACGCTGATGGGACTGATTGCCGGCAGTAACACCGACCCACCCGCATTGGCATATTCCAACCAGGCATCGGGCAATGACGCTCCGTCGGTAGGTTACTCTACGGTTTATCCGCTGACGATGTTCCTGCGCATCCTCGCCGGACAGATGATATTGCTGGCAATGATGTAAAATCAGTTCAAGGAGCTTTCAGGCTCTTATCAATAAAATCGGGAAGAATTTTACTATAATCTCCGTTAGGATGGCAGTAAAATTCTTCCCGATTTCATTTGCAATGGTCACAGCGTTTATTCGTACAGTTTCAGTTTCTTCCTTACGAACTCTTCTATATAGCCGACCGTTTCGTCAATGCCCAATACGGACGAATCGACGCAAAGATGATAGGTAGCAGCCGCTCCCCAGGTCTTATAGCTGTAATAGTTGTAATATTCGGCACGTCGCTTGTCCGCTTTGTTCATCTTCTCTTCCGCCGCACTCTCCGAAATAGAGTGCAGACGGCATAAACGGGCTATACGATCCTCGCGCGAAGCAGAGATGAAGATGTTGACGCAACGCGGGTTATCCCGCAAAATGTAGTCGGCGCAACGCCCTACGAACAAACAGGATTTCTCGGAAGCCAGTTTCCGTATCACATCGCTTTGCACCTTAAACAACGCATCGTTGCTCAAACAGTTGGCAGCCGGCATAGCCCCGTCACTGATAAACGGGAAACGCATTCCGAACAGACCGCCTATAATTCCCTGAGACGCTTTTTCATCGGCTTTTTCAAAGAATTCACGGCATAATCCGCTTTCTTCGGAAGCAAGGTTAATCAATTCCTTGTCGTAGAAGTCAATACCCAGCCGGGCAGCCAGCTTCTCTCCGATTTCCCGTCCGCCACTGCCTAACTGGCGGCCTATATTTACTATAAATTTATTGTCCATACTTTATTTAATCTATCTGTTTTGCAGATAGCAAATATAGGTATTCTTCCATTAAATATCAAAATAATGAAAACAAATCCATTTCCTGTGTATCAGGACGGTTACTGTTCACAAAGCAACTGTCTGCCTTAAAACAGTCTGCCGCATTCATGATTCAGTTCAGCCGCGATGCCAACCGACGTACCGTACCGTTGACGGAAACTTCGACCTCAACCCCTTTCTCATCATAACTTTTGTTCAGGAATTTTGCTTCAAGTACCGGGTAAGCGGCAACATCCTTCACCGGATAGATAACCGTTATGTAGCGCACAGCCTCCGCATCATCCTTATTGGTATCGAAAGCTACCGAAGTACGGGCTACGCGCTGACGGTAGGCAGTGGAACGCCAGCCCTCTTCCGCTCTTAAAGACGCGCTTTTTTCCGGAAAACATTGCAACTTCACATTACTCGAACCCTCATAAGCCGTAGTCACCATATTTTTCTCCGCATCAACGTTTACCTCACCTTCACGGAAATGATAATTCAAATTCACGGTTCCTCTGGCATTGCCTGTGGCTTCGTCCACTATTACAAAATAGGCCTGGTCCACAAGAAAGACGGTACGACGATGTTTCAACCCTTTATAACCGGGATTTTCCGTTACCAGTATCTGCTCCTTACCTTCCGGCTGCCACAATCCGGTTACGGACTGCGTGGTTTCAAGGTTGCGTCCGTCCAAAGTCAGGGTGTTATGTACACGTGTCTGGCGGAACCAGTTGCGCAGTTTCATCACTTCGGCACTTCCGGCATAGACGTATGCACCGGTATCGGGAAACAGATTCCTGCCGTTGAACCAGAGTTCGAAAGTACCGTTATCCGGCTGACAATGCCACTCTCCTTTAGGTCCGGCTTTAACTACCATGACCGTTGCATCCTTCTTCCAACCGTTTCTGAAAGTAAAGAAACCGGATGTCAATGCCCCGTGGGAAAGATAAGGGAAAGGAGCGCCTTCACGCCCTTCTGTCGCATAATAACGTATCCAATCGCAGTCGGGGAACAATGCAAGCCAATCGCGGTAGTTGGCAAGTTCTGCCTGATAATCGCCCAACTTGGCATCACTGAAACAAGGGTTGGTGTAGTCGGGAAAACAAATGTTGGCATAGAAAGCAATCATATTCTTGACCGTATCCAGGTATTCCGACGGAAACTCATTGCGGAAACCGTTACAATCCGCCATGCGCAAGGCCTTGCAGAATATGTTGATTGCCGCAAGGTGATAATGGGGATCCAGCTCGTACTGTCCGCCGTCATTGTATACCTGCTTCTTGATTTCACGATTCAGGATATTGATTCCACTTTCTCTCCAAATGGCGGCATCTTTCAGTTCCGGAAAGAAAACACCGGCATAAACCATACGTTGGGCTTCAAACAGCAGGTGGTTACCTTCTGCTGAATAATTTTTCAGGAGATGTGCGCCATGGCGGTGATAATTGACGATAAACTCGGTCAGGAACTCCGGAGTAAACGCCGATGCGGAGCAAAACAAAAGAAACTGGCAAGTCTGGTCCTGCAAACGGTTGCTGACTTCCAGTTGCCGCCATGCAAAATATACATTGTCGGCATCTTCCTTTACCTCACCGGCACTGACAAGCTCGAACTCTTCCTGCTTCATGTTCACCAGCGGGTTTTTCTGAACCCAATCCATATATTGATGTACCCACTCCTTTGCGTATTTCTCATCTCCGGAGATACGGTATGCCTTACCCATAGGCGTAAACCACTTATGACGATGAAGCTGCCAACGCAACTCATTGTCTTTTACCGGCCAGTACTCCCAGTTGATATCTTTGCCGTAGTTGTAGGAAGGCTGATAGCCTTTATGTACAAAGAAGGTATGCTCCAAAGCATCATCCGCCCATTTCTGTTCTTCCCTGGATATGGTGAGGTTTTTCAAGTCTATATCCGGATGTGTAATACCGGTACGGCTACGGTAATAATTCAACAGTTCCTGTGCCGCCGCCTCCCACTTCTGCCGGGAGCATGCCGCTTTTACTTTCTCCAAACCAGGATAATCCAAATTTATCAGTTCAAAAGCCTCCTGCCTTAGTTGCTGTGCGTCTGCAACAACAGCAAGCATAAGCAAGCAAATGCTAAAAATGTATCTTATTGTCTTCATGATATGGTAATAATGAATTTAAATATGCTTATAATCAATCTCTTTTACCTGCATATAACGGAGCAATGCCTCCAGATAATAATAATCGGCATAGTTAAGCGGCGTATCTATTTCGGAACCGTTCGGCAATGAGCCCGTTGAATGCATCAGTACAAAGCCCCGGTTGGTTCCCGGTTTTGCCAAATACCCGTCGGACGAAAGGCTTTTGAGCAACTTCCCGGCATACTCCATATATGCTTGTCCGTCTTCTACAAGCGTGCTCAGTTCTATCAGGGCGGAAGCGGTAATAGCGGCAGCAGATGCGTCACGAGGCGTCTGAGGCGTGTCGGGCGCATCATAATCCCACAAGGGAACTGCATCTTCCGTCTTTACGCGCCGCATGATTAACGAGGCTATATTCTCGGCCTGCCGCAAAAATTGCACATCCTTAGACTCGCGATAACAGGATGTGTAGCCATATAATCCCCATGCTTGTCCGCGCGCCCACGACGATGTGTCACTCTTTCCCTGATGCGTGCACTTTTTTTCCACCGTCCCATCGTTATTGTAACTGACTACATGGTAGGATGAATAATCATCTCTAAAATGATTTTTCATCGTAGTCCTTGCGTGTGTCAAGGCAAGCTCCTTATATTTATCATCACCGGTCAGGCGAGTGGCATAAAACAGCAGGTCCAGGTTCATCATATTGTCTATGATAACGGGGAAATTCCACTTCCCGAAGTTCCAGGAACGGATACAGCCTATCTCCGGATTGAAACGGCCGCACAGGTTATCCGCTGTTTGTATCAATGCACTGCGGACGCTGTCGGCAGGAGATAAACGATTGGCGTTACCGTAGCTGCAATTCATCATAAAACCTATATCATGCGTACCTTTATACTCACGCAGCGGATAAAGATAATTAGTGAACTTCACAGCGCTTTCCCTCAAGCTTTCATCGCCGGTAAGTTGATAAGCGAGCCAAAGATTGCCGGGGAAAAAACCGCTTGTCCAATCGTAAATGGAAAAGCAATAACGGCGGGAACCCAAATTATCATGTATGGGTTTCAGCCGGGCAGAGTCTTTGCCTGTCAACTGTTTCTTATCCAGCTGACGACATAAAAAGTCCGTGTCATAGCCCGTCCAGATGGAACGGGGCAACCGGATTGAATCTCCGATTTCAGCCACGGTAAATTTCAATTGTAACGCAGCCGTTTCTATTCCCTGTTTCAGCCAGGTATAATCTTTTTCCGGTTGTTTGGGAGAGCAGCCGGAAAAACCATATAAAATTGCAATATAGCAAAGTAATAATGTTTTTTTCATATAATATAACAACAGATATATCACCCTCTGAAAAACTGAAAGATGTTTGGCATAAGAAAACACTCTTATGAAACATCTTTCAGAATTTTAAAAAGTAGATGAAATAGACTCTATTTCAATAGTTATAA
>ENA-USUA01001034-USUA01001034.1-human-gut-metagenome-genome-assembly--contig:-NODE-1034-length-14077-cov-319.387929_pt1 | contig 14077 bp, 9 predicted proteins | sample MGYA00250057_ERZ773390 | MGnify/ENA primary metagenome ERZ773390 (study PRJEB29103, sample SAMN06111941) | human gut metagenome | biome: human gut; feature: ankylosing spondylitis patient; material...
AGCAGAATGGATTTATGAAGTATAACATTAAAATATTTTAATATGAACACAAAGAAGGAAGTGCCTGTATTGCTCTTGACAGGCTACCTGGGTAGTGGAAAGACAACCCTTCTCAACAAGATTTTAGCTAACGAAAAAGGTATTAAGTTTGCCGTCATCGTCAACGATATTGGTGAAGTCAATATTGATGCAGCCCTTATAGAAAAAGGTGGCGTAGTAGGTCAGAAAGACGATTCGCTCGTTTCTCTCCAGAATGGTTGCATCTGCTGCACATTGAAGATGGACCTGGTAGAACAGCTCAAGGAAATCGTAGACATGAAGCGTTTCGATTACATTGTCATCGAGGCTTCCGGAATCTGCGAGCCTGCTCCTATCGCACAGACCATCTGCTCTATCCCATCCCTCGGTCCTCAGTACATCGAGAATGGTATTCTGCGACTTGACAGCATCGTTACCGTAGTAGATGCTTTGCGCATGAAGGATGAATTCTCCAACGGCAGCGACCTGATGAAGAAGAATATTGATGAGGAAGATTTGGCTTCACTCGTCATCCAGCAGATTGAGTTCTGCAACATCATTCTCCTGAACAAAGCAGCTGAGGTTGAGCCTAAGGAGCTGGAGCACCTGAAGCAGATTATCCGCGCCATCCAGCCTAAGGCAGAAATCTTTGAATGCAACTATGGTGACGTTGACTTGAATCTGATTGTCAACACTAAGAAGTTTGATTGGGAAACCGTATCCACTTCAGCCGGTTGGATTCAGGAGATTGAATCTGAAAGAAACGAAGAGCATGAAGAAGATGATGATGACGAACATGAACATCATCACCATCATCACGATCATGACGAGGAAGACGAACATGAGCATCATCACCATGACCACGATGAGCATGACCACGACCACGATGAGCATGAGCATCATCATCACCATCATCATCACCACGATCATGACCATGACCATGAAGGCGGAGAAGTTGAGGAATACGGAATCGGTACATTTGTCTACTACCGCCGCAAACCTTTCGACCTGGGCCTCTTCGATGATTTCGTAGCAAGAAAATGGCCTAGAGACGTGGTTCGCGCCAAGGGAATCTGCTATTTTGATGATGAACGGGATATGTGCTACGTGTTCGAGCAGGCTGGCAAACAGAAGACTGTGAAGCAGGCTGGTCAATGGCTGGCAACCATGCCGAAAGACGAACTCGCCCAGGTATTGATGAACAACCCACAGCTGCAGAAGGAATGGGATCAGGAATTGGGCGACCGCATGATAAAAATCGTATTCATCGGTCAGCATATCAAGGAGCAGAAAGATGCTATTATTGCTGAACTCGACAAATGTCTGGCATAAAACAGATTAAAGAAGTAGACAAGCAGAACAGAAGTTTATCTTCAGAACAAATATTGCAGAATCTTATTCTGCCCAGTTCTTAGCAAAAAGCAAAGGGAAAAATAGCTCAAAATGAGCAGAAAACACGAAAAACGGAGGAAAACGAACAAAAAAGTGAAGTTTTTCCTCCGTTTTTTAGTTTAATTCGTTTTTTTTTGTTAATTTTGCACCCAAATAATAAAAGCGTAATTAATTAATATGAAGACAAACTTCAGACAGGCGTATATTAAGGACTTTGCTGCTTGCTGGAAAGTCATCGACCAGGCTCGCCAAAGTATGATAGAATCGGGACGTCATCAATGGACTGAGGAATATCCATCTGAAAAAGACATCAGAAAAGACATAGAGAATGGCAACGCCTTCGTTCTAACTGTAAACGAAGAGGTGGTTGTCTATGGAGCAGTCATATTGAATGGTGAACCCAAATATAAGAAATTAGTAGGCAACTGGATTACCGATGGCGATTATTATGTAATACATCGCTTTGCCACGTTGCCTAGTTTCCAGCGTGAAGGTTTAGCGCGTATTTTCATCAGTAAGGTGAACAGCATGTGCGAGGTTGAAAAAATACCTAGCATCAAGGTTGACACCAACTTTGACAATACGCCGATGATCAACCTTCTGTCTTCGATGGGTTTCTGCATCTGCGGACGTGTAAACTATGGAGGAAACAGAGGTCAGCGTTTTGCCTTCGAAAAGCTCTCCATAGCCATGGAACCAGAATCATAATTCTCTGACCATCGAAAAACACAACATTTGATTAACACCCTCAAATATATATTATGGAAGAGAAACTATTACAGATGAAGAGCTTGGTTGAAAGACTCAACCAAGCTTCAGATAGTTATTATAACGGAAAAGGCGAACTCATGACCGACTATGAGTGGGATGCCCTTTTCGACCAGCTCAAGAGATTGGAAGAGGAAACAGGCGAAATTCTGCCCGACTCCCCTACTAATCGCGTGTCAGAAGATTCTATCGTAGGAAAGAAAGAGGAACATGAATTTGCTGCCCTCTCTCTGGCAAAGACCAAACAGGTAAGTGATCTTGTAAAATGGGCAGAAGACCGCCCTATCTGGATTTCATGGAAACTGGACGGACTTACCCTCGTAGTAACCTATGACGGCGGAAAACTTACCAAGATTGTTACCCGCGGAAACGGACACATCGGCACCAACATTACCCACTTGGCTCCAGCCATTTCAGGCATTCCTGCTACGATTTCAGAGAAAGGACATCTTGTAGTAAGAGGAGAAGCCGTGATTTCCTATGCTGATTTCGAACAGTTCATCATCGAAAGCGAAGGCGATTACGCCAATCCGCGAAACCTCGCTTCAGGCTCACTCACACTGAAGGATATCGAAGAGGTGAAGCAGCGCCACATCCAATGGATTCCGTTCACCCTGGTTTATACTGAGCGTGAACTTACCTCATGGGGCGAACGCATGCAGATGCTGAAAGACCTGGGGATGAATCCTGTAGAACGTGAGCGTATTGACCACCCTACCACAGAAAACATCCAGCAGGAAATAGACAAGTTTACGGAGAAGGTGACAAGCAAGAAGAATCCTTTCCCGGTAGACGGACTGGTGATTTGCTACGAAGATACGGTTTATGCAGCTACCGGTTCGGTTACAGGCCACCACGCTACGAGGGCAGGATTTGCCTTTAAATGGCAAGACGAACATGCGGAGACAGAACTCGACCACATAGAATGGTCGTGCGCAGCCAGCACCATCACGCCTGTAGCAGTGTTCAAACCGGTAGAACTGGAAGGAACCACCGTGCAGCGCGCCTCGCTCTGCAATGTAAGCGAATGCGAGCGTCTGGGCATTGGCGACAAGGGAACCAGACTGCAGGTTATCAAGGCCAACAAGATTATCCCGAAGGTAATCAATATTACAGAGGTTGTGGGTAGTTTTGTTATTCCCGCCGAATGTCCGGTCTGCCATGCGCCAGCTGTAGTGCGCGAGAGCGAGAGCGGCACGAAGACTCTCCATTGCACCAATGCAGCCTGCCCTGTCAAACAACTCAAGAAATTTGCCCGCTTCGTCAGCAAGGAAGGAATCAATATTGATGGAATCTCAGAACAGACTGTCTGGAAATTCATCAATCATGGTTTTATCAGGGAATATGCTGATTTCTACAAACTGAAGAATTATGCGTTCGAGATTTCCTGTTTCGAAGGATTTGGCAAGAAGAGTGTAAGCAATCTTCTGGAGAGTGTTGAGAAGAGCCGCCATACTGATGGCCGTCATCTGCTCTACGCCTTGAATATTCCGCTCTGCGGCGGCGATGTGGCTAAAAAACTGCTCAGCCGTTACAAGGTGAAGGAGCTGATAGAAACAGCTCGCCTGAGCATGTTCGACGATGAGTTTGCAAGCATTGATGGCATTGGACCGGAAAAGAGTGCCAAGTTTATCGCCTGGTTCAAGGACGATATTCATTTCCAGCATGTGCAGCATCTGCTGTCCGAGCTGATTATCGAGGAGCAGGAGCCTGTAGAAACGGGAAATAAATGCCAAGGGCTGACTTTCGTCGTAACCGGAGATGTGCATCATTACAAGAACCGCAACGAGCTGAAAGCTTATATTGAAAGCCAGGGCGGCAAGGTTACGGGAAGTGTGAGCAAGAGCACTAACTTCCTGATTAACAACGATGCTGCTTCGCAGAGTTCGAAGAACAAGAAAGCACATGAACTCAATATTCCGATTATCACAGAGGATGAGTTCATTGAAAAGTTTCAGGAGTAAGCAAGTGAATTAAGCGAAATAAAAAAGCGAAAGCCAGGTTCCGGAATACGGACTTGGCTTTCGCTTTTCTAGTTTTAAGAACCTGCAAATTCTCTGTTATTATTCTCCCAGGAACTGACCCATGAAGAGAATGGCGCCACTGTTACGTTCGGTAATGAAATAAACGAATGGGCGGTTGGCATGAAATTCTACACGCTTCATCTCGTGAGGATCCAGTGAGGTCAGCATCACAGCAGCTGTTACGGCAGCAGCCTTGGTTCCACGCTCGCTTACCTCAATCTTTGCCTTCTGCAACATCTTCGATACGTAGAAGCTGCCATTGGCAAAACGGCTGAAATCTGCCGTGCCTGGCTGGAAGATGCTTGGAGCACCCAATTTACTGATAATCTGATTAAGCGACAGATCCATCTCGGTAGTAAACTTAGGGAATTTCAAATCCACCTGACAACGGTCCATGTCATTACTCAACTTCTGAAGTTTATCAGCATCCATCCCCTTCATCACCTCGCTGATGCTCTTGCCAGCCTTAGGAAGAAGAACGGTCATCTGATAACTTCCATTTCCGTATGGCAGCTCTACAGCCTGCAACATATCATTTTCAGTATAGGCAAACTTCTTGTTCAAGTGCATCATGTTCACCTTCTTAATATCGCGGGTGTAACCACTGAAGTTCTCGAGGCGGGTATTCTTCGCATCAAACTTCTCCTGCCAGATTCCATTAAAATAAATTGCATTCAGGAGGTAAGAAACGGCTGCAGGGTCTACCTGGTCGATGATGCTAGGAATCATGCCTTTAGTCTGCTTCTTGCACCAGTCATTAATGCGGGCGGCAGATTTAGAATTGGTAAAGTCCATGCTCTCCACGCCCGCCTGATAAGAATCGGCGACGGTACGAGCGAAATCGCTGTTCAATGTGAAATTCTTGTTGATAGCGATAAAGTTGGCAATATTTACGGTTGTCTGCTTGTCAAGTTTGCCAGCCGAAAGCATCAACGCCTTATAACAGTCGTTGAGTTCCTTCACGCTCACGCCCTCGCAACCGATTGCCTTCAGAATCTCTTGCTGTGTCTTACCATCAGCACCATTCGCAAGCATTCCCATCAGATAGGCGATGCTCATTGGCGAAACCACCTCAGAATCCATACCGCTGATCTGCTGATAAAGTCTGAAAGCAAAATCGTTGTTCTTCTTCACAATGTTCTGCTGAGCCTCTGAGAGGATAAGATAGTTCTCGTCCATTTCCTCATCTGCTGACGGACGAGCAGCCTCTGCCTCCGTTATCTTCTCAGCCTTTGTTGCGTTCTCATTCTGTGTATTCTTGCTAGTGCTGCAAGAAGTCATTGCCATTGCAGCTGAAGCTAAAATAGCTGCACTAAATACTTTCTTATACATATTTCTCTAATTTATTTGTTCATTTTAATGACTCTACATTCCTGAACCCAAAGGGACTGTTCCTCTTTAAAAGGCAGTTCCCGAATCGGAATCAGAATCGTGAGTTCTGAAGATAAAATGAAAAATCGGCTAATCCTTGCACGGGAAAAGCAGATTTTACTATTTCTTAACAAAAAAAATCTATGTTCTATGCTGAACTTTCGCATGTGGGGAAGTTAAAGGAAGTTAGGGAAGTTAGGGAGAAGTTAAGGGACAAATGTCCTACGTTTTACGCTAGATGACTATTGTCTCTTAACTTCCCGAACGACCGTAGGGAGTGATAACTTCTTTAACTTCAATAAATTCCCACACTTGCGAAACTTGAATTCTTTACTAAAAATCAATGCAGCGGCGCCTCTTCCGAAGGTCTGCCTGGCTTAATTCTGAGATGATATCTGTTTCCATCATATTCCACGCGCATGATGTTCGTCCTGTTGGTCTTCATCTCATCGCTCGAATTAGCTACAAGATGTTCGTAGAGATCGATTGACACATGTCCCATTGTTCTGCGCAGATTGATTTCGATGCAAGGAACCACGCCAAGTCCGGTTCTGTTTACGTCCTCACCTTCCTGATTCAGCACAGCCTCGCAGAATTCATCCTTCTCCCCTTTCGTGCAGATCATCATGTCAACGCCAAACGGACCACTGTAAATATCCTTCAGCGCTGGCTCCATTACCTCGATGATGCGCTGTCTGATTCCGGCAAGCTGAGCCTCGCTTATGAGCGGTTTCATCATTTCCACCTTATCATCTTCAGAGCAGAGCACATTGCCCGAATAGGCATTCTTGATTGTATCGAAGAGCGAAAGACCGCGATAGAGCACCTTGCCATCTTTCATTTCAAACTCCATGGCGAAATCTCTCACCTTATTATATAGGGGCTCTACGGTTACACCGCCCTGATGATAAATCATGTTTGCCACCCATCTATCGAAGGTAGGATAATCTCCGGCAGTCCTGAAATCCTCAGCACTCACATATTTCACTCCCCTCCCGCTACTGCTCCAGGGAGCCTTGACAACAGCTTTGCCGTGCTGGAGAATGAGTTCTTTGACACGGGCCGTTTCTGTAACATATTCCACGCCACGCTGCAGATGAAGGGCAGCCCATTGCCTGCTGCTCACCTCGCGTACCTTATTTAATACAGCATCAGTCGGCAACATAATCTCCGGCATTCCCAAACGCTCCAACTCACCTTTCAGCGACAGATTCCATCCCCAGGGATGAACACTGTCAAGAAATTCTGTCTTGAGCAGATGCTTCAGCTGAGGCTTGGTGATGAATTCAACCTTGCTGTTCAGTTCAGCTCCAAAATGGCGCACCCTGTTCTTCGCAAAATCAATGTCATCAACAAGTACGAGGTCGCCCTCTTCCGCCCAAAGAGCCGGAATGAAAGCAAGATCACTTCTAAGTTGTCTTCCCGCATGAGGCGCGGTGAACTGTTTCAGATTTGCAGCCAAAGCCAAATCGTGTTCTGGATTGAAAATATGTAATTTCATGGTGCAAAGATATAAAGAAATGTGCAAAAAAAGGCAGAAAAACCGCATTTTTACTTAGACAAGTGCTAAATAATAAAAAAAAAGTTACTTTTTGCTATCTAGAGTTTGCAAATTAGAAATATTTAATTACCTTTGCATCGTAAAAACAATAAGAAACGATATAAACTCATGGAAGAAGCATTCTTCAGAACACATACATACCTCGTAGAGCATACGAACGCACCAGTAAGACGTACTCTGATGGACGAAATCGACTGGAGCGATCGTCTGATTGGCATAAAGGGAACACGCGGTGTAGGAAAGTCTACATTCCTCCTTCAATATGCCAAGGAGCATTTTGGCCCTACTGACCGCAAGTGTCTGTTTGTGAATATGAACAATTTCTATTTTCAAAGCAGAGGAATCGCAGATTTTGCAGGCGACTTTGTTCGCCACGGCGGCAGAACCCTTCTCATCGATCAGGTCTTTAAGCAGCCGGACTGGAGCAAGGAGCTGCGCAAATGCTACGACCTCTATCCAGAGTTAAGAATCGTGTTCACAGGTTCCAGCGTGATGAGACTGAAGGAAGAGAATCCTGAGCTCAATGGAATCGTGAAAAGCTATAACTTGCGAGGCTTCTCTTTCAGAGAGTTTATCAACCTGCAGACTGGCAACAGTTTCCAGCCATATACACTCGATGAAATCTTGCGCAACCACGAGCACATCATCAAGCAGATACTGCCAAAGGTGAGCCCGATGAAGTACTTCCAGGACTACTTGCACCATGGATTCTATCCATTCTTCCTGGAGAATCGCAACTTCACAGAGAATCTACTAAAGACAATGAATATGATGACCGAGGTAGACATCCTCCTCATCAAGCAAATCGAACTGAAATATCTCACCAAGATCAAGCGACTCTTCTATCAGCTCGCTGTAGAAGGCGCCAAGGCTCCCAACGTGAGCCAGCTTGCCGAAGAGATCAACACCAGCAGGGCTACGGTAATGAACTACATCAAGTATCTTGCTGATGCGCGACTCATCAACATGATTTACCCTACCGGGCAGGAGTTTCCTAAGAAACCATCCAAGGTGATGATGCACAACTCCAACCTGATGTACGCCATCTATCCTATCCAGATAGACAAGCAGGAGGTGATGGAGACATTCTTTGTCAACTCGCTCTGGAAAGACCACAAGGTAAGCCAGACCGGCAAGGACCACTACTTCATTGTAGACGGTGAGAAGAAGTTCAGAATCTGCGATGCGCAATCTCCAAACAAGGTGCGCAACAATCCCGACATCATCTACGCCCGATATAATACCGAGGTAGGTAAGGATAACAGAATTCCGTTGTGGCTTCTGGGTTTCCTATATTAATATAAGGTGTAGGAATGGGCAAAAACATTCGACAAAAACAAAACAGAACTGAAAATTGAACTCTTCAACAGATTCAACTATCAAAGTTCAAAGGAATAAAAATACAAAACATTTTTAATATTTTATCTAAAAGTAAAATGGCTAAAGAGAAAAAATTTATCACTTGTGATGGTAACACAGCTGCCGCACACGTAAGCTACATGTTTACTGAGGTTGCTGCTATCTACCCTATTACTCCATCATCACCAATGGCGGAGCATGTAGATGAATGGGCTGCCAAAGGTCGTAAGAACCTTTTCGGTCAGCGAGTTTCTATCCAGGAAATGGAATCAGAGGCTGGTGCTGCAGGTGCAGTTCACGGTTCTCTCCAGGCTGGTGCCTTGACTTCAACTTACACTGCTTCTCAGGGTTTGTTGCTGATGATTCCTAACATGTACAAGATTGCTGGTGAGTTGCTCCCTTGCGTGTTCAACGTATCAGCCCGTACATTGGCTTCTCACTCACTTTGTATCTTCGGTGACCACCAGGACGTAATGGCTTGCCGCCAGACTGGCTTCGCTATGTTCTGCTCAGGTTCTGTTCAGGAGGTTATGGACCTCTCTGCAGTTCCTCACTTGGCTACATTGGAGACAAAGGTTCCTTTCATTAACTTCTTCGACGGTTTCCGTACTTCTCACGAGTACCACAAGATCGAGGAAATGGATATGGAAGACATCCGTCCATTGGTTAAGGAAGAGTTCATCGAGGACTTCCGTAACCGTGCATTGACTCCTGAGCGTCCTGTTACTCGCGGTACTGCTGAGAACCCAGAGACATTCTTCACACACCGTGAGGCTTGCAACCCTTACTACGATGCAATCCCTGAGGTTGTAGAGAAGTACTGCCAGGAGATGACTAAGATTACTGGTCGTGAGTACCACCTCTTCAACTACTATGGTGCTGAGGATGCTGAGAACATCATCATCCTGATGGGTTCTGCTACAGAGCCAGCTCGTGAGGCTATCGACTACTTGAACAAGCAGGGCAAGAAGGTTGGTATGGTTGCAGTTCACCTGTACCGTCCATTCTCTGTTGACTTTCTGAAGAAGGTAATCCCAGCTACAGTTAAGCGTATTGCTGTTCTCGACCGTACTAAGGAGCCAGGTGCAGAGGGTGAGCCATTGTACCTCGACGTTAAGTCAGCTCTCTACGATGACGAGCGCAAGCCATTGATCGTTGGCGGTCGCTACGGTCTCGGTTCTTCTGATACAACTCCAGCTAAGATTGTTGCTGTATTCAAGAACCTCGAGTTGCCACAGCCAAAGAACCACTTCACTGTAGGTATCGTTGATGACGTTACATTCACTTCTCTCCCAGAAGAGGAGGAAATCCCAATGGGTGGCGACGACTTGTTCGAGGCTAAGTTCTACGGTTTGGGTGCTGACGGTACTGTTGGTGCTAACAAGAACTCAGTTCAGATTATCGGTAACAATACTAACAAGTATTGCCAGGCATACTTCTCTTACGACTCTAAGAAGTCTGGTGGTTTCACCTGCTCTCACTTGCGTTTCGGCGACAGCCCTATCCACAGCGCATATCAGGTAAATACTCCTAACTTCGTAGCTTGTCACGTACAGGCTTACCTCCACATGTACGATGTAACACGTGGTTTGCGTAAGAACGGTTTCTTCCTGTTGAACACTATCTTCGACGGCGAGGAGTTGGTTAACTTCATCCCTAACAAGGTAAAGCGTTACTTCGCTCAGAACAACATCACTGTTTACTATATCAACGCAACTAAGATTGCTCAGGAGATTGGTCTCGGTAACCGTACCAACACCATCCTCCAGTCTGCATTCTTCCGTATCACAGAGGTTATTCCTTTGGATCTCGCTGTAGAGCAGATGAAGGCATTCATCGTTAAGTCTTACTCTAAGAAGGGTCAGGACGTTGTTGACAAGAACTTCGGCGCTGTAGACCGTGGTGGTGAGTACAAGCAGTTGACAGTAGATCCAGCTTGGGCTAACCTCGCTGACGATGAGGCTAAGGAGGATAATGCTCCAGCATTCGTTAAGGAGCTCGTTCGTCCTATCAACGGCCAGGCAGGTGACCTCTTGAAGGTTTCTGACTTCGTTAAGCACGACACAGTTGACGGTACATGGCAGAACGGTACTTCAGCATTCGAGAAGCGTGGTGTTGAGGCATTCGTACCAGTATGGAACGTTGAGAACTGTATCCAGTGTAACAAGTGTTCATTCGTTTGTCCTCACGCAGCTATCCGTCCATTCGTATTGACAGATGAGGAGCTCGCAGGCATCGAGGGTCTCGAGACTCAGGATGTTAAGGCACCTAAGGCTTTGGCTGGAATGCACTTCCGCATCGAGACTTCAGTACTCGACTGTCTGGGTTGTGGTAACTGTGCTGACGTCTGCCCAGGTAAGAAGGGTGAGAAGGCGTTGACAATGGTTCCATTCAACGTAGACGCAGAGGATATGATCAAGGAAGCAGCTAACTGGGAGTACCTCGTACACAACGTTGCTTCTAAGCAGGATCTCGTTGACATCAAGCAGAGCCCTAAGAACTCTCAGTTCGCTCAGCCATTGTTCGAGTTCTCTGGTGCTTGCTCTGGTTGTGGTGAGACTCCATACGTTAAGTTGATTTCTCAGCTCTTCGGTGATCGTCAGATGATTGCTAACGCTACTGGTTGTTCTTCTATCTACTCAGCTTCTATCCCATCTACTCCATATACAAAGAACGCTAAGGGTCAGGGTCCTGCATTCGACAACTCATTGTTCGAGGACTTCTGCGAGTTCGGTCTCGGTATGGTAATGGGTAACAAGAAGATGAAGGAGCGCATCGCTCACTTGCTCGAGGAGGCTAAGGCTAGCGAGAAGGTTTCTGCTGAGTTCGTAGCTGCTGCTGACAAGTGGATGGCTAACATGAATGATTCTGAGGGTTCTAAGGAGGCTGCTGCAGAGTTGAAGCCTCTCATCGCTGCTTGCGCTGAGAAGGGTTGCCCTATCTGCAAGGAGCTCAAGACTTTGGATCACTACCTCGTTAAGCGTTCACAGTGGATCATCGGTGGTGACGGTGCTTCTTATGATATCGGTTACGGTGGTCTCGACCACGTATTGGCTTCTGGTGAGGATGTTAACATCCTGGTACTCGATACTGAGGTTTACTCTAACACTGGTGGTCAGTCTTCTAAGTCTACTCCACTCGGTGCTATCGCACAGTTCGCTGCTCAGGGTAAGCGTATCCGTAAGAAGGATCTCGGTTTGATGCAGACTACATACGGTTACATCTACGTAGCTCAGGTAGCTATGGGTGCTGACAATGCTCAGACATTGAAGGCTATCCGCGAGGCTGAGGCTTATCCAGGTCCATCACTCATCATCGCTTACGCACCATGTATCAACCACGGTTTGAAACGTAAGGGCGGTATGGGTCGTTCACAGCACGAGGAAGAGTTGGCTGTTGAGTGCGGTTACTGGCACTTGTGGCGTTACAACCCACTGTTGGCTGATGAGGGTAAGAACCCATTCACCCTCGACTCTAAGGCTCCTAACTGGGAGAACTTCCGCGACTTCCTGCTCGGTGAGGTTCGTTACCTCTCTGTACAGAAGGCATTCCCTAAGGAGGCTGATGAGCTCTTCTCTCAGGCAGAGAAGATGGCTAAGCTCCGTTACCAGACTTACGTTCGTAAGAGCCAGGAGGACTGGAGCGAGCAGATCTAATCTAGTGAGATTTCAATAGGTTAAATATATAATCCGAAGACCTTGGTTGCGTTCTGCAATCAAGGTCTTTTTTGTTTTCCTAGGGTTCCAATTACTCCCCAAATTCCTTCTTTACATCAAAGCAGGGGCAAGCTTTGTTGGCAAATTCATTATGACCATGAATCGTAGCTAATGGATATTCCTCCTTCAGCTGCTCGATGAGCGAACGCATTGCCGCTTTCTGGTCTCGGGTTCTTGTATCCTTCGGCTTACCTTTCTTTGATAAGCCGCCGATGTAGCAAATGCCTATACTGATGGAATTATGGCCCTTGCAATGGGCGCCGACCTCCTCTATCGCACGACCTACATGAATGCTGCCGTCACGATAAATCACGAAATGATAACCTATGCAGCGCATTCCGCGCTCCCGGTGCCAGCGGTCAATATCCGCTACGGTGAAGTTGCGACCTTCCTTGGTCGCACTGCAATGAATGATGATTTCCTTTATCTTACGCATGATATTGAATATTAATTATTGAAAAATAAGCAGATAATTGAGGGGGATTTCGTCAACACCCCAATCCCTGATAAACAGATTGATTCTGCACGATAGATGCTTTTTCTTCATCCTCTTGAATTCCTCATTCAACAACTGGCAAAATTCATTATAGCATTTTTCTGATTGCGTAACGATTCCGGTGTAATGAGACTTGCCCAGAATGATACTCTTGTTTCTCAGACGTAGCGGACCGTTGCCAGGCACGAAGCGAGCTCTGCGCCTAACAGTACGAGGCACGTAATGGGATCTTAACAGAATAACAGGCTTGATAACAATTTCATATTTTCCTCTTTCATACTTATTTTTCTTCTTTGTCTCCGACACCTTCTTTTGCTTGGTAGGAATGAGAGAAATCTTATAACGTCCTGCTGGCAAATGACGGTTAGGACGTTCTAAGGTGTCGCAGAAAATCTTGCCACCTATAACCATTGTGCCATCCACACTCCATGGAGTGAAGCGACGGCGGAAAATATTGATGTTCATGATAATTTACAGTTAATAATTAATAATGAATAATTGGGTCAAAGCCGGCCATTAAGGCTGATTTAAGAACCGAAAAACTTAATGACCCTTAATGACCTTGACCCTTAATGACACCCTCTTTAGACTGTAGGAGAAACTTTCTGATAGCGCATGTCAGGTAATACACAGATTAACCCCTGACGTTTCCAGTTCTTTAGCATCTGTTTTACCGTCTCATGGGTGGCTGTTGCTCCCTTAACTGCAATGCTCTGCTGCTCTGCCTGCTCAAAGCTGAAGGTTACGTCCAGCCGCTCAAAGATGGAATCATTCTTACCTCTGCGACTTCTGTCGTAAGCAGACTGACTGCAATAATTCTTGGATGAGAACGCATCCTCTATGCGACTACGGAAGAAGTAGAGCGCATTATCCAACTGATAATCTGCCAGGATATTGAAGGCTTCGAGCATGGTTGGTGTCTGCGTCTTTACGAGCATTCCCTTCCACAAATCAGGTGACTCCTTCAGCTGTTTCTCGGCTCCATTGAAACCATGCTTCTGAATCAGCGTTTCCAGAACCTTGCAGAGCATGATGCAGGTCATCATTCGCATGGTGGTTGGACAGATACGGAAACGCTGGCGGGCTTTTACCTTGTCGTCATTTTTCATCGTTTCCAGTCTTATCTGTTCCAGCCATTCCCTACCCTTATCCTCCAGCTTTGGCAGAACCACCTCACCGGTCAGCAAAGGCAGAAGATGAGCAATCTGAATGATGCGGTCGCGCTGGCGTTCGTTCATTACATGCATGTTGTCAGAAAGTGGAGTGAAGGTATTATCGGGCGTTTTTGCCACGATGATACGGCTTTGGAAACCATCCGTATAATTGCTTACCACACGATAGAGCGCATCAGGCGTTCCACACATCACCACGT